>Ga0207012_1022_pt1 | contig 46681 bp, 51 predicted proteins | sample Alteio_BWMinCont_80_FD_153471 | JGI IMG/M metagenome (GOLD analysis project Ga0207012, IMG submission 153471) | Enriched cells from forest soil in Barre Woods Harvard Forest LTER site, Petersham, Massachusetts, United States -... | ecosystem: Environmental > Terrestrial > Soil > Temperate forest >...
GCGTTGTCTGAGTATCTGCGGGGAGTAACTTTTGAAGATTGCTGGTACGTGTTAAATGGTCGACATATGAGCTGAATGCTTCCTTGGTATCTGGACGATTTCTTAGCCAATTTTTATACTCTTTCAGTTCTGCAGAATCATTCCCTGCAGAATCCTTTTTGCGTATCACAGGCTCTATCCTCCAATCTCGATAATCTTTACGTTCTGCTGGATCACTCCGTATGAAAGCACCCACGCGTGAGAGTTCAGCATCCACTTTATTCCTCCACTTGCGGTCGGCATACTCCTCTCCAGCCGCAACCGCTCCTTGAATTGCACCTTGCGCACCCTCTGTCATCGTTCTAGCTGCGGCTTCATGCTCACGCTTAATACCTTGCAACGATTCTGCTTCTCCGTATCCAACGGATTGACCGCCTATCCATGTCAGTATTCTCTCGGGAACCATATAAATAAGTGCAAAACATTTGTTCAGCGCGGTGAGAATGATCGTCGTATACATCACCAAAAAAAGGATCATTTCGACAGGGCCTGGAACGCCGTTCCCTATTGACCCCATGACAACGACAAATCCTGTGTTAATCATACTTACCACCTGAGGAGCGAGCAACATGGCAGCCATCATTCCAAAGACCATTAGCATAGGAGCAGGAGGAGCAGGAGGAGCAGGAGGAGCAGCCCCCCCTTGACGTTATACCAGCGCATCTGGAAGGAGAAGATCTAGTACGTTTCATACGGGCTAGTCCCACACAGTATGGAAAGTACATAGACTGGTTCAAGACTACGTATCCAGGATCGCCGAACAGGATAGCTCAGCTTCCAGAGGCGATGCAGATGTATATTAACCACCTGGGACGAGCTGGGGGAGCAGGAGCAGGAATGAGAGCGCCTCTGCCACCACCACCGGCACCTCCGACACCGCCGCCTCCTCCAGAAAAAGCGGTAGCAGGTGTGGGAGTTCCACCGCTACCTATTATAGGCGCAGGATCCGAAACCAGAGCATTAAGAGCATCAATAGATGACTATTCAAAAGAGCGCGACAAGTTAACAGGCGCGAGGACTCAATACACGGACGATACTTTTGTGCGCGACAAAATACCAGGCCTGGAAAGTAAGATTATCGATATCCTTGCGGGTGTTTCTCCAAATGATCCTACGAAGCGTGAAGCGTTGAAAGCCTATTTTGAGGATAAAAATATTTTAAGTCAGGCAATTGCGCATGCAAGATTGCTTGCCAATGGGAATGATGAGCAGCGGAAGATGGCTAAACAAATTGCCGAAAGCCTGGAGAGTGCATTGCAGCCGGATAAATTGGATCCGCAGAAGCATAAAGAGCTCAGTCGGGGGAATTTGATTGAGATGGAGCTTGCGCCTCTTCTGCGAACTGTTCAACAGCATGGTGTAGATCCTAGTGATGATTTGATAACGGTTTATAATAATGTACATCCTAGAGCCAACCCAGTTACGGAGCTTAGCAGTGCGATGGTTGGAGCGTTTGATATGAAAGAGCTAGCAAAGCTGGATAGTCAAGCATGCAAATATTTGCTTGAAAAAGGAAAGCTGGCGATTGATGAGATGCAAGCTGAAGTCGAGAAGATAGAAGACGAAGTCAAAAATCAACCCCCGGTACCAGCCACGAAGTGGATTAATGTAACGTTAACGAAAAGGGACCTGGCTCAAGCTAAAGTTGAGGGTCTAAGGGAGCGCTTTGTGAAGGCGCAAGCCTTCGTCAAGGAAAAAGACAAGAAAGACGAAGCGGTTGCTGACGCAATAGTTGCCAAGTATAAAACGGTAATAGAGCTAAAATAGTTACTTATTAATTAGCCTGTTCAGAGAAATCAATAACAAATGCAAAGTAATCGCTATCAATAACGTCTTCCGTTACCCCATTTACATGAATTAATACGGGACGGCAAGAATAGCCTTTTGGATATTTAAGAGCGTCAATTTTTTTTTGGACTTCACTAATAACTGACGAATCAACTACATTTTTGGAAAACTTAATTTCACAAATATACAGCGTCCCGAATTTGGTTTGAATCATATAATCAATTTGACAGCCCGCGCGGCGATGGGTTTTATGTTGATAAAATGGATTTTCAGAAATAATTTCCTCAGGCGTTATGTTCAGCGCTTGATGAATCAGGGTTCTATTATTCAATACGAGATTTTCGAATTGAAACCCCATAATCGTATTCCACTCTGACAAAGAGACGAGTGATTTTAGTGTAAACATATTGCGATCAATTTTACTGAGATTCTTATCAATATATTTCAAATAGAATCGCAAGTAATTATCACTTAATCGATATCGACTTAATTTTGAATCAATACCGGATTGGATATTCCAAGTATAATCACGCTTGATGAAGCCAGCGAGTTCCAGCTCGTCAAGATATTCTGACATGCGTCCGCCTGGATCCACTGTCAAAATGTCACATATTTCTTGTCTTTCTTTAGATCCAGTGACTAGAATTTCCACGATTTTTTTATAAAACAAACTATCGCGTAAAAACAAATCAGAAAATATTTGTTCAAATTCTTCCACTAAAATGGCGCCGCGACTAAAGCAAAGGCGTTTAATATTTTCTTCTGCAGAAAATCGGGGATCAATTTCTTCTAAATATTTAGGGATCCCGCCAGTCACAGCTAATACTTTAAGTTTTTCAAAGCCGGAAATATTTTTTGGCCAAAATTGTTTACAATCTGATAAAGGTAATTCTTCCAGTGTTAACGTATATGAAATTCGACCGACAAATCCTTTGCTACTGAGAATGTTTTTTTCTATCCAGGCAGAAGCGGATCCACACACAATAAATATGAGCCTATCATTCTTGTTAAGGTGATTATCCCAACATTTTTTAATTTTACCCAGGAAGGTTGGCTGATCCATGCCCATCCATGAAATCTCATCGAAAAACAGCAAGATTTTTCCGGTTTTAATGCGCTCGCTAACAGCCCATAATGCATCGCTCCAATCATCATACTTGGCGAAAGGCGCGTTAAATTGCTGAGCCATTTGTCTTGAAAATTCTTCCAACTGATCTTGAGCAGTGACGCCTTTTTCTGGCGCAAGTCCCTCAAAGCGATAAAATTTATCAAAATGACGGCCAAACTCTTCAATCAAACGGCTTTTGCCAATACGCCGTCTTCCTCTAACAACAATGAAAGAGGCTGATTTTTTTTGCGCTATTTCAAGAAATTTTTTAAGTTCTTCTTGCCTACCAATAAACTTAGCCATGCTGCAGTGGATCCTCAAATAGACAAATGTGCGTTTGTGGATCCATTCTATCTGATTTTTTTGGATCCTCAAACGCACATTTGTCTATTTGAGGATCCACTGCAGCATGGACAATGCTACACTAAAGCAAAAACGTTAACCAAAGGAGATTTGTTCCGTTCGATTGTTATAGCCGTATTTTAATAATGATACTGACACTGATAAATAGTAAGAACTTGATTATCAACTATTTTATCACCCACACCTTTCTTCCCACCGCTTACCTTATAAACTAAGCGATGTTCATTATCTATTTTCCTCGACCATTTACCAGCAAGATCAAATTTTAACGGTTCTGGTTTTCCTATTCCTTGAAAAGGAGTTTCTTTGATGTTCTTGATTAGATCATTAATTCGTTTCAATTCGCAACTCTGTCGCCTCATTGTTTTCCCTAATGCAGAGTGCTATTCTAATCGCTACCGAGGGCTAGTCTCTTATGTCTATCAAAGATATTTTCAAGGTCTCAGGCAAGACATTTTTCAACCCATCCGCGTGGTTTGGTTACGATGAAGTTAAAGGCCACACCAAAATCATCTGGGCGGTTATCCAAGGATTGATTTATCCCGCTCAATCTGAGCGATCAGAAACCTTCGATGAAGCGCTAGAACGCCTTAATTTGACCCATGCTGATGCAAACCGAACCGCACGGAATTATTATATTTTTGCCGTATTTTTTGTTGTGTGTGGGTTTTCGGCTATCGTTTTTGGCTTATATATCTCTAAGCTTTATCATACGGTTTCTGCGTTTTTTTTAGCGTTGGCTGTTGCGGCATTATTTTTGTCACAGGCATTTAGATATCACTTTTGGTTTTTTCAAATCAAACATCGCCAGTTGGGTTGTACGTTTCAAGAATGGTTGCGCGGTAGGCCTTATACCGATCGGAACGCTAAGCCATGATTAGTCCGTTCGCTTATTCTTCCAATGATCAATCCGTCTATTATCTTGGCAAGATTTTTGGTGCCGTTGGTAGTGTGCTCCCGACGACAGATGGCACGATCTTCTCAGCCCTCTTCCAGACTTTGAACTCAACGGTCTTAGTTTTGGGTGCCGTTTTAGTCGTTTATACAACCGTTATTGGACTGCTGAAGACTGCGCAAGAGGGCGAGTTTCTTGGCAAGCAATGGAATTCTCTGTGGGTACCATTACGTACAGTCATGGGTATTGCATCGCTTTTTCCAACGGGAACGGGATATTCTGTTCTGCAAGTGATATTTATGTGGGTCATTGTGCAAGGTATTGGTGCGGCTGATACGTTATGGAATTCAGCGTTAAACTTTATTAGTAGGACGGGTTCGCCCTACGCGACAGTATCAGGAAGTTCTGCCGGGGCGTTGGGCATCACTACCAATTTAGAGACGCTGTTTCAAGCAATGGTTTGTCAGGCAAGTTTAGCGGCTAATTATAATGATGTTTCGTATAACGTAGTTAGTGGCGGCACACAGCAATATTTTTTCTGTGCTGCCAATAGCAACAATGCTTTTTGTAAACGCGAAATGTGGTATGGCTTGCTAAACATAATTGATGGGCCGCAAACACACACTGCTAATGGTTTCACTAGTTATTCAATAGGTCCAAATGCCAGCAGTCCAGGATCTGATGGGGCCTGTGGAGTGATGTCATACAAAGATCCAAACACATTCGCAGATAGCAGTCTCCCAGATCAAACGACTCCCGTATGTAAACAAACATCAGATGCCGCCGTACTTGAATGTAAGTCTATAAAGACACAGCAACAAATTTTGCAATCGATTGTTCATCTTTATGGTGAGATGGGACGTCTTCTTGCCGAGCTTGATTATGACTATATTCTTTTTTATGAGGATAATACAGTCCCTGCTTCCGGTACCGGTTTTTATTTTTTGCAGAATTATTGCACCGCTGCTACTACTGCAAGCCCAAGTGGCTTGGGCTATACCAATCCAGGCCAATGTTGTGTGTACAGTAGTAGTACCGGTAGAGGATTGCAGAACACTAGTTGTGCTGATAGAGGGGCGCAGCCAGGTGCTGGTCAGATATCCTCTTCCTCCTCATCATCAGGGTCAGCGACATCAGGGTCAGCGACATCAACGCCAGCGTCGACATCAGATAATCCATTTCCGCCCGATTATGTCACTCAAAATGGTAATACTGATTACACCAATACCAGCAAAGAAGCCATTAAGTTGTTGTGGAACTTTGCCGTGGTGCCCGGTGATCAGCAGGTCTTGGTGAATGGTAGTATTATTACAGCAATGGCCAAATACTATACGGATACTCTTTCTGCAGCGGTTGGTACTGCTGGTGTTGCCACTATTAATCAGAGTGCTGGCTCCGTTGCTGCTGGGTTTGGGCAATCAAGCGGGCCCCCGCCGGGATTCGAAACGCAAAGCGCCGTTGGTTGGATACTCGCTGGCAGTTACTATTTTACGCTGGCAAAGCAGTCAAATGCTAGTCTATCAGCAACCATACCCAATTCGTTAAGTGTGGTGGGGAACGACCCTACCTATCCATCTGACCAGAATGCACCTACGTTACCTGCTCCGTATAGAAACAACTATTCCGCTGTTGGTCATCTAGTGGGAATGAATGCATCTGCCAATCCTGCTTCACAGGTGCCTTCACAGGTCGGCAATCTGAGTAACAGCCTAGGCGGTGCTTCAACAGGTCTAATGAAGACCTATATGACTATGCTGACTGGAGGGCAGGGGGGTGACCCAATTGTCGCCTTACAACAGTTTGGGGAGAGCATGTTGATAACGGCACAGGTTATCTATCCTGTTATTTTGGTCGCGTTTCCTCTTATATCGAGCTTAGTTTCGATTGATTTTCTGTTTATGGGCACTGGTCTAACAGAAAATCCGGTGAAATCAGGGTGGTTTGAGTTTGCCACGCTTGTGCAACCGCTCTTCTTCGTTCTTTGCGGCTTCCTTTTTACATTCGGCGGCATACTAGGTATTTATACTCCGTTAATTCCCTACACGGTTTATACTTTTAGTGCAATTGGATGGCTTTCTGGTGTCATGGAAGCGATGGCAGCAGCACCATTTGTTGCGCTGGGGATTTTATGCCCCGGCGGCCAGCACGAAATATTGGGGCGTGCGGAACCGGCCATTGGGATCCTTCTGAATCTATTCGTGCGTCCTATGCTAATGGTATTCGGGATGATGGCGGCGATGATACTTGCTCCCCAAGTAGTGAGTCTGATTAACGCTGGGTTTATGAATGTCATGGGGTCAATGGGGAACGGTGTTCCAGGCCCTGTCGAAATGATCTTTTTTATGGTTATCTATACGTCGATAGTTATCACCGCGTTGAATAAATGTTTTGCTCTGATTTACCTGATTCCTGAGAGAGTGCTGACATGGATAGGTATGCAAGGTGTCAACTACGGAGAAGCGGAATCCTTGCAAGCCGTTAAGGGTTCAATGGAAGCTGCTGGTGAAGCTATTTCAGCGGGTTCAAAGAGTGCAGCTGAGACGGTGAAAACAGGCTCAGTTAAGCATGCGGAGCGCAGGAAGAAAGCCGACAAGGGGGGCGGCGGTGGTGCGAGCATAGGAGGAGGTACGTAATCTATGGTGGTGGAGCTCAGATACTTACCTAGGAATTCCTAGTCTTTCTAGCCTACATTCCGCACTAAAAATATAAAAGTTTTCCTTGCCCCGCGTAATATGACTACCACAATCGTTACCAATAGATAATTTAATCAGGGCGCTTGTTTTTTCGCATGCGCCGGGATGCTGTTCTGAACAGCCCACAATCACCCGTGCCGCTAACAAAACCGTAAGATTAGGGTTTCTTCCTCTGCGACAAAATTTCTTGCAAGATATCAGCATCCGTTATCGTGCTATGGCCTCTGTTATCTTGTTTTTTGACTAAGCGTTGCAAGTACTGATGTGATTTTTCCCCGACCCTAGTTTGCTCTAAGTTTTGTATAAGAATATTCGTATCAACATGATCTGTAGGAGCAATCGCTTTTGCAGGCCGTGCTGACTTAGATACTTTGTTAGAGTTTGCACAAAGAGTGCGTAATATACGTGATAAGCTCATTCTAAATTTACCTCTATAAATATTGTTAACGAGGGTGTCGGTTTCGCGAATATGAATTTTGGCAGAATTGTATAGCAACTCATTTGCTTAAGATAGATGCTGAATAATGGCTGTCGATTCTATATGTTGGCATTAGGCACACATTGTCATAGAGTATGCTAATGAGCATAATTTTTGATTGGAATACAGATAAAAACAAGAAGCTTATAGCCTTGCGAGGCGTTAGCTTTGATTAACACAGGGGAAACTCTTATGAACAAAAAACAAAATGTTAAGCTAGACAAAGAAGAGCAAGAGCTATCAGATTCTTTTGATCGTAACGAATGGAAAACTGTTGCCAATGTGAAAAAAGAAATCGCTGTAGCTAAAAAAGCTGCCGCCAATTCTTTGCGCAAAGATGCAAGAATTAATATTCGTCTATCTGACAGCGATTTAGCTCGCATTAAACAAAAAGCCGCATTTGAAGGCATGCCCTATCAAACATTGATTGCTAGTATTTTACATAAATATGCTGCTGGACACCCGGTTAAATAAAACTCATTAATCTGAGATGAGCCGCCAAGCCAAGAAAAACTCTTTAAATTAGTATGTAAATGTAGCAACATATCTACTTTGTTTGCTATACTTTGTGTATAGGCAAGTTGCTACATTTTTTTGTGAGGGGGTTAATATGACTATCACAACCGTTACCAGTAGAGAATTTAATCAAGACGTGAGCAAGGTAAAACGAGCTGCATTGAATGGCCCTGTTTTTATTACAGATAGAGGCCATCCAGCACACGTATTATTAGCAATACAGGATTATGAAAAATTGACAGAAATTAAAGAAAGCATTATTGATCTGCTGGCTATGCCTGATGCAGCTGATATTGATTTTGAGCCCGCTAAATTAAATAAAGAAATTTATCGACCAGAGGATTTTGATTAATGTACTTGCTTGATACCAACGTTATTTCTGAGCTCAGAAAAGCAAAATCCGGTAAATCCAATAAAAATGTAATCGCATGGGCTAAAAATATTTCCCCATCGAGTCTGTTTTTATCGGTCATCACTATATTGGAGCTTGAAACTGGCATACTTTTAGTTGGGCGACGAGATTCATCGCAAGGCGCTGTTCTTCGCTCTTGGCTTAACGCACATGTTCTTCCCGTATTTTCAGAGCGAATCTTGTATTTAGATGTTGCGGTTGCGCAACGCTGTGCGAAGCTCCATGTACCTAATCCACAGTCAGATAGAGATGCAATAATAGCTGCAACAGCATTGGTTCATGGAATGACTGTTGTCACAAGAAATGTTAATGATTTTAATCAAACAGGGGTTGAAATATTGAACCCTTGGAGCCAGTTAGACTGAAATGGCCAATCCCAGTAAAATATACCCTTATATTTATACGGAAACTGCTATAATATACCTGTATATTTTCACGGATAAATGACAATGAAACGCTATCTTATTGATAAATTGAAAGATTGGCTTGTGTCACCTTCTCGCAAGCCAGCTGTGCTCCGAGGTGCGCGCCAGGTGGGAAAAACGTGGATTGTCAGGGAGCTTGCCAAGCAAACAGGTAAGCAGTTGATCGAGCTTAATTTTGAAAAACAGCGTTCTCTTGCCATTCATTTTGAAAGCAATGATCCATCAACCATTTTATTAAATTTAGAAAGTGCGTTGAATCAATCGATTCATCCAGCAGACTCTATTTTGTTTTTAGATGAAATTCAGGCGGTACCTGATCTCATTGCAAAATTGCGGTGGTTTTATGAGGATATGCCTTCGCTTGCTGTGATTACTGCAGGATCATTGCTAGAGTTTGTATTAGAAAATCATACGTTTAGTATGCCCGTTGGACGTATCCAATATTTCTTTATTGAACCCTTAGGCTTTGAAGAATTTTTATTAGCAAAAAATGAAACGCATTTATTATCAGCCATAGAAAAAGTTTCTATTGAAAAATCATTTAATACATCATTGCATGATAAAGCTAACCAATTATTTAAAGAATTTGTCACTGTGGGTGGTATGCCAGAAGCGGTTTCTACTTGGATTAAAACATCTTCATTAGAAGCGCTTTCCGAAGTGCATAATAATCTAATTAATACTTATCAAGATGATTTTACGAAATATGCGGGAAAATTATCGATTACCCACTTAGAAGAAGTATTATCAGCGGTGCCAAAATCATTGACCAAAAAATTTGTTTACAGTCACGTGGATCCCACCGCACGACATGAAAGTATTAAACAAGCACTGAGCCTGCTATTAAAAGCGCGCTTGTGTCATAAAGTGCAAAGTGCAAGCGCAAATGGCATTCCTCTTGGGGCTGAAGTGAATTCAAAGATATTCAAAATTATCTTGATCGATGTCGGTTTGGTTTCAACGATGCTAGGCTTAAAACTGCATCAATTTAGTCACATCGAGGATATTTTAGTTATCAATAAGGGAGCCCTGGCGGAACAAGTCGTGGGACAATTATTACGCTTATTATCGCCATTTTATGTTGAACCAACGTTACATTATTGGAGCCGTGAATTAGCCAGTTCGAGTGCTGAAATTGATTATTTAATTCAAGATAATCAACGATTGATTCCGATTGAAGTGAAGGCTGGTGTTGAGGGAAAGTTAAGATCATTGCATCAATTTATGAGTGAAAAACCGTGGAAACTGGCAATTCGTTTTTATGCGGGACCCGTTCAACACGATCACATCAAATCAAAAACAACAACGGGTGATCAGAATGATTATGAGCTCATTTCACTGCCATTTTATTTGTTGAGCCAGTTATATCGATTGCTGGGGCAATTTTAAGGCTTATACCCCGGCATCTTTATCATCTTTCGCTTCACCTTTCTCCATCTCTGCAATCACCCGATAATGCCGCTCAGAAATCACCCCAGCATCAAACTGTGCCTTTGCCGCTGCTTTCATCGTTTGGTTTTTGTCCCTAACCAGCTGGCGCACCGTATTCGTGATATTCATGAGATCAGTCTCTAACAAGTAATCACGCACTTTTTCATCAAACACTAAATATTCTCGCAGTGCGACACGCTTGCCATCCACTGTAGGAATCAGTCGTTGTGAAATAACCAGGCGAACCGTTTCAATGATGTCGATTGTGCGGCCCAATCTTTCTTCACTGGGAAAGGTAGTGACTAAACGACGCATTGTTTCAGCGACACCATTACTGTGTAAGGTGGTATACACGGGATGGCCTGTCATGGCGGCTTCCATCACCGCGCTGACTGTTTCCATATCTCTGGATTCACCGACGAGAATCAGTCGTGGCTTTCTGCGTAATGCATTACGCACACCGGCAGCGAAGCTCGGCAAGTGTCGAGGAATTTCTGATTGGCTGACGACAGCAGACGTTTTTTCGACGCTGTCATAGACAAATTCGATAGGCGCTTCGTACGTTAAAATTTTGCGATGACTTTCTGGGTCTTCTACAATGCTGCGAATAATGGCTGATAGCAGTGTACTTTTACCGGAACCCGTCGCGCCTGTCACATAAACTACACCTTGCTCGGGAGCCATCGCATCAATAATGACTTGTGGTAAATTCATGCTGGCTAATCGCGGTGGATCGCTAGGAATCGTACGGCAGGTAATTTGTATAGCGTCATGTCCTTCGACTTGACACGCTGTTGCGTTAATACGAAAACGATAACGGTCAGAACGATTGGGACGAATTTCGTAATGGGTATCAACGTCTTTGCCAGACATCAGCTGTGAAGTACCATTGGGCCCATACATGGCGTTGATGATTTCACCGACTTCAGTATTGGATAGTCGCCGACGTGTCAGTTTTGTTAATCGACCATAAATTTCTGCGATGACGGGTTCGTTAGTTTGAAACGTTATATCTGAACCACCCACTTTGACCGCATGAATTAAAATTTCATTCAATGAGTCGACGGTCAGTCTGATAGGTTCTGAAGGAAATAAAAACTCAGTTGTCATTTTGTTTCACCACAATGGCTTTCCAGCCGTTACTGTCCGTTTGTAATTGAGGATGCTCAGTGATGCGAAGCACTTGGTCATTGATGCGCATATTGCTACTATCACCCGTGACGCCCAGCTCAGTTCTTGACACAAAAGGAGGGGTGATCATTTTTTCTTGTAAGAGTTTGCGATACAAAATCATGCCCTTATAATCTCTTTTTAGCCTAGCCAAATTCTGTTGAAAAATACTAGAAGCTTGTTCTATGCCTTTGTCCCAGCCAATTCGAATGCCTCGACTCCAGCCTTTGCGCTCGTCGGCTGTTTTGGGGAGCAAGACTTTATTGGGGACTGCGGGTTTTTCGAAGGGCATCCATAAGTAATCGCGCCAATTGGGTGGTGCGGTAACAAAACGAGCTTGCTTAAGGATCTTATAATTTTTATCGGCAATACGTATTGTGTCTGGATCGGCTAGATTGACGCTATCGTCACCTTCGACTAATACAGGCGGCAGAACGCTGTGAGTGAGTATCATGCCGTTAAAGTTAAAAAGAGTCTCTAGCTGTTGTCTGTTTTTTTCGAGATTACCGTCGATTTCTTGCGATGCGGAAGCGAGTCCCGCTTGAGCTCCTAAGCTGAGGGCTTCTTCTTCTAGGGCCTTCGTGCGTAGCGTGTTAATCAGGCTGCCGGCTTCCGCATTCTTGGTCGTGGGTGCCGTCATGCCTTGTAGTTGTTGAAGATTGGTTGTGTCAACATCTTCTTGATGCGGTGCGCAGGCGGTAAGTAGACAGGCGATGGCAATAATGACGATAGAAAATGATCTATCGATATTAATTTTTCGCATAGCGTAGCTCGATTATTCGACTGCCCGGAAAAATAACAACATTGGCGCGTCTTCCACATTGATAGCCAACGTCTCTCAATACATCAGCTAGCATCATATTTTTAGCCGATACGGTGACAAGAACAGGAATGCCTGGTTGCGCACCTAACACACGTATTTGGTAATTCGATGCGTTGGCAAGTTGTCTGACTAATGGCTCTACAGGGCCAGACCAATCAACTGAAGTTATCTGCGCCATGCCATAACTGGCTGGATTGGGTGGTGGCTCAAGATTGGGAAGTGGTCGCGATGCTTGCGCTATTTCAGAGAGATCAACAATAGAACGGCTAACGGCAAAAGAGGCTTCAGCCAGAGAGACATCAGTGCTGGTTGATTTGGGATTTTGGGGCGGTGTTGAGGCGCACGCACTAAGCGCAAGAAATAAGATAGCTATGGAGGCAAGCTTAATGTTCATAACCTGTTATTTTCCCTAATATTCCACAAGTTACATTTGGCGAGCATGGATCAATTTGTACTTGCGTAAACACAGCTTTTAATCAGGCATTGAATCAAGATGGCTATATAATGTCAAGCCAAAGTTAAGATCTAAAAACTAGAACTTTTTCTTAAATTAGCGCTAGAATGTAACTAGGTCGTACAGCAAGGTCTAGTGAGGGAGAGAAACAACATGGCGCATTGGCGTGATTCGGCAAGAAGTGTACGATTTTTTGTAGTCGATTACAGAGCCTGTTTTCCTTTGTTGCTTTTTATATTTCATATTACAAAGATGACGTTTTTAATCGTTGTTGTTTCTGTCAGCTTTTTTGGATTGTTGGAGCGCTATGGTTTTTCGCCTACGGTATTTTTCCGTTGGGTGCGTTCATTTTTAGCGGGCTCCCGCAAGATTGCACAACCTTGGTGGAAAATGTGAGACTCAAGTTATGGATATGTCTGAACAGTTGGGCAAGATTGCAAGAGTCATGGGCGCAAGATTCAGTTTAAATGGTCGTCCCATGACGATAGAAGAAGTTTTTTCACCGGCGGGGTTGCTCCCAGCCATGGCTAGACGTGCAGATCAACTTTGTTCGTTATGTCTTGGATATGGGATAGGTGTTACATTCGAAGAAGCGGAAGGCTCCATTCTCGGCGTAAAAATTATTTTTGATGATATTACTCCTAATGTGTTGCGCATGCTGTGCATAGCAGATGTGTTGTATGAATTAACACAGTCAACGCCTAGTGGTGAAATGGCACCGTTGGATCAGTTGATGTATGACTAGTGCAGCGTTTCACTGCTTCTGTTCTTTGGGATTTTTATTCTGGTTTGGGTGTGCGTGACAGTAGGTTTTGCATAGCTTCTTGCACAGTCATTTTATCTTCGAGAATTTTCCATACGGTTTCTGTGATAGGCATGTCTACAGCAAATTTTTGTGCTAGTAACATGACGAGTTCTGCGTTGCGCTTTCCTTCGATTACCTGACCGATTTCACGTGTTGCTTCTGTGATGGTTTTGCCGCTACCCAAGGCGAGCCCAAAGCGTCGATTACGCGATTGATTGTCAGTGCATGTTAGGACAAGGTCACCTACGCCAGTGAGGCCGGTAAATGTTTCTTGTTGGCTTCCGAGGGCAATGCCCAGTCGCATCATTTCAGCGAGTCCGCGAGTAATTAGCGCACTGCGAGCATTTGCGCCCAATTGCATGCCGTCACTGATGCCGGCGGCAATGGCCAAAATATTTTTAACGATTCCGCCTACTTCGACTCCAGTCACATCCGTGCTGAGATAGACACGAAATAACGCGCTATTAAAACGCAACATGAGGTCTTGCGCGAATTCTTGATGATGACTGGCGATCACGACAGCAGTAGGTAGGCCAGCTGCAACCTCTCCCGCAAAAGATGGGCCAGATAACACAGCATACGCTCGTTTGGCGCCGAGTACTTCTTGTGCTACCTCATGAAGTAGTTGTCCTGAGCGGAGATCTAAACCCTTTGTGACCCAGACTATACGTACGGAGCTATCGATCAACGGCTTTAGTGTGTGAAGTACATCCCGAAAACCAGCGGATGGAACCGCGATTAATATATCGCGAATGCCGTCAGCCGCTTCAGTGAGTTGACCTGTTACTTGCAAACAATCTGGAAATGGATGGTTGGGCAAATACCGGTTATTCGCACGTTCCGCAGTCATGGTGGCGATACGCGATGGTTCGTGCGTCCATAACCGTACGACTTGTCCTTGCTTTGCCAGGTAAAGGGCGATCGCAGTACCCCACGAGCCAGCCCCTAGGATGGCAATGGGTTGACGGTTAGGGTGTCCCATGAATAAAGTCCTGCTCAATCTAGAATTCTAGAATTAATGTAGAGCTACCCAGCCAGCTTTTTATCTCCTCTCTCAGGTGGAGAGAGGAGATGATGACCGAGTGGTTACGTATTAATGGACTTTGCTGTCGCCGCCTTCTTCTGCTTTTTCAGGCGATTTTTTTTGTTCTTCTACATGTTGTGCATAGAGAGCATCAAAATTGACAGGGGCTAAAATTAACTGAGGGAACCCGCCGCGAACGACAACATCTGATATCACTTCACGCGCATAAGGGAAAAGAATGTTTGGACAGAAACTACCAAGCATCTGATGTAACTGGTCGCTTGGGAAACCGGAGATCATGAATATCCCTGCTTGATGTACTTCTACCAGGAAAGCAGATTTTTTGCTGCTGGTGACAGTTGCAGTGACGGATAATACCACTTCATGAACATTATCTTGAATGCGTGTGCTTTTTGTTTCGAGGTTGAGCTGGACTTCTGGTTTCCATTCTTCGGTGAATGTGTGTGGCGTATTCGGCGCTTCGTAAGAGATATCTTTAATGTAGATGCGCTGAATTTCAAAGTTAGGTGTAGCTGTTGTGGTGGATGGTGTTTGTGGTTTGGCATGTGTTTTGTTTGTCATGGTTATATTTCCTTAAGTACAAGTAATAATTAAAAATTTTGTACCGCTGTCACTTCTGTTCTTGATGAACAGAGAGTTTCTGTTGTCTTGATGACAGGGTTGTTTATAACAATTTATTTAGTTGTCCTGATTTCGCCAGCAGAGACAGGTCGTCAAACCCGCCAATCGCTTTATCATTAATAAAAATTTGCGGCACAGTGCGGCGACCGCTCAGGCGTATCATTTCTTCGCATTTGGCAGGATCTAAGTCAATGCGAACTTCTGTGTAGGCTACTTGTTTTGTGTCTAATAGTTGTTTTGCCCAGTCGCAATAGGGGCAGTCAGCTTTTGTATACACGATAACGTTTGCCATAGCACTTATCCCTTTACTAAAGGCATATCAGCGTCGAGCCATGCGCGTATTCCACCAGCAAGAATACGAACAGAAAAACCTTGCTCTGTTAGCAAAGAGGCGGCTCGCGGTGAGTCTGTTCCAGACATACATACTATCACAACCGGTTGAGATTTGAATTTTTCCAGCTTTTTCCATTTGTCTTTTATTTCTTCAAGGGGGATAGATAAGGCCCCTATGATATGTCCTTCTGTAAATTGGGATGTGTTACGTATATCCACCACGATCGCATCTGAATGATTAATGAGCAAAGTGGCCTGGGCTGGGCTTAATTGTTTGCTACCGCGTTTTTGGTTCATGAATTCGAGAACCAGTAGCGTGGATAAAACGACTATCAGTGCCAGGGCAAGCAGCCAGTGATGCTGTATAAATAACACGATGTCTTGCATAGTTTCACCTAGTCCAAAATGGGTAGCCAGTTGCGGAGGCAGAGTGTAACAGATCGGGATTAATAACGTAAGCGCCTTGAGAGCTTATAAGGCCAATTTAGGAATGTCACCTTGAGAGCTTAGTTGTATCACTTGGGTGGAATATCTCTGCTCCACTGATGACGGTTAAATCTATTGCTATAGAACAAAATAACCTGTTGAATATATCTTGTTTTTGGCATGTTATAAACTACGATAAGAGGCTGTAATGAATATAAAAATGTACGTGACTAAAATAACTATGTTGGTATTTGCGCTTTCGTTAGCAAATATTTCTATTGCTGCACAGGGTAACGATATTGAGCACATCACGGTGATCAATAATAGCGACTTGAGCCTAATGCCAACAGCAGAAGGGATTGTTGGAGGTTGTCTTGGAGGCAGTTTGCCGCCTTTTTTCGATCCCATTGCGCCGCACACTACTCGGGATGTTGGAATTATATTTCTTAAATATTCTGCGGACTGTAGATTTGATGTATTGCCAGAACCTAATATTATTACCTACTTTCAGGCTTGTCATGCAGTAAAAGCGAACGATACTTTGTCTTTTACGGGCAAAGATTTTGCTAATCTTCGTTGTCAAATTGTTGCGTAATGTTGGTTCTTATCCGTCATACAAATGACCATCACGCAGTGTCTTTGCAACGCACCAGATATCAATTTTACGCGCCCCTGCTTTTTTAAGGGTGTCACTTAGTTCGGTGATCGTATGGCCAGTCGTAATGACATCATCTATCACGGCAATATGATAGCCTGCCAAACTCTGCTTGATAAAAAAAGCATTTTTCATGTTTTGCGAGCGTTTTTCTGCGGGTAACATAGCTTGCGCGGAGGTATGTTTGATGCGTAGGCACAGAGTAGAATTTATCGGTAGTTTTAAGAGATTGCTGATGGGCCGTGCAATTTCTAATGCTTGGTTAAAACCGCGTTTTTGTAGACGTTTGGCATGCAGTGGTACGGGGATAATCATGTCTGGCAATGGTTTGTTGTCATACCAGGTATTTTTTATTTTGTTTGCTATGCACTCACCTAAAATTCTGGCATTGACTAATTGCTGATTAAACTTGAGCTCCATAATCAGTTTCGTGATGGGAGATTGATAAGTATACAAAGCATAAGTGGCATCAAAAGACGGTGGTTGTTTCAAACACTGACCGCAGGCGAAATCAGATGCAGATGTTGCCATGACTAAAGTGTTAGCGCAGCGCGGACAACTTTGCGGTAAAATAGGCAGCTCTGCTAAACAGTGTTGGCAAAGATCTTGTGATCGACCAGCAGGATAACCACATAAGATGCAGGTAGGTGGCAAAATCCACTGATATAGTTTTTTAAAATAATTAGGTGTGGTTCGCATACGATGTCCATGACGACAAAAAAATTAATGAATGTTTCTCCCGCTGACTATGCAACGGCTGCTGCATTAGCGAGGGCGGTAGGCGAGCAAATGCTAGCGCGCTTAGAGTGGGTGGCGTTGCAACCGTCGGTGATTGTGGACGTAGGTTGTGGCGTGGGTCATTTTGGAGCGTTACTTCAGCAGCGTTATCCAACAGCTAAAATAATGGCGACGGATATCGCTTATCCTATGCTGCAATATGCTAAACAGCAAGCACATCAGTCATCTTGGATTTGTGCTGATGCATCTGTATTGCCTTTTCGTGATCACTCAGTAGATCTTGTCTTTGCTAATTTGGTCTTGCCTTGGTGTGCTGATTTAGAAAAATCATTGCGTGAGTGGCGACGCATTTTGCGCCCTGAAGGTTTGTTGATGTTTACGAGTTTGGGTCCCGATACATTGCGAGCATGGCGCGATGACTTAGCCAATATAACCATACCCGATTTTATTGATATGCATAATATTGGTGATGTCTTAACGCGCGCTAGATTTGCTGATCCGGTGATGGATGTCGAATATTTCACGTTGACGTATCGAAAGCTAACGGATCTTTTTCATGAGTTGCACGCGAGTGGGATGCTAAATATTGCTGATGATCACTATGAGCAATTGGTGGCAATGGGACAAGCTCGCTGCACAACCGAGGGTATTTGGTCTGTCAATTACGAGGTTGTTTATGGCCATGCTTGGGGGCCTAGTGAGACGGTGGAACAGGTGGCAGATGAGTTTGGTACGGTGAGAATTCCGCTGTCTCATTTGCGTCGTCGCGCTTGAATCAGGTGTTATTCTAAAGCGGCACTTATTATATTTCAACGATTAGACTTAAAGGATACTCCGTTCTCAATGTGATTTCTAAAAAGTTTCGACAGATTTTGTCCATAAATATGTCCATAAATACAATTTATGCCAATTATTCGACTATAATTAAGGAGTAAGGTCCAAAACGCGGAGGTTTTCATGAAAACGGGGTTATTAATTCTAGCTATAGTTTCTTTGCTAGGCGCAGTTTCGCTTTCCTTTGCGGATCAAAGCCCTGCAATGGTAAGTGCGCCAAGTCATTCTGTAGCCAAGGATGTAAAGACACATAAGCATCACCCAATGTTACATGCCAAAAAGCATCACAAAAAGCACCATCATAAAAAGGTGAAAAAGGTGTAAGAACAGGCGTCATGGGTTTCAATGTAAGTAGGGTACCCCTATAATGGTTCTACTTTGGTTAAAAGTTGTAGGGGAAGCACTTGGCTCAGGATATTTTCATTGGCATAGATGGCGGCGCCACTAAATGCAAGGTGCGCGTAGAGGATGGCGACGGTCGGTTGCTGGGGCAAGCAGTAGGAGGACCTGCAAATATTCGTTTGTCTGTCGATATCGCGTGGCAGTCTATCTATCAAACCTTAAGCGAAGTATTAACACCGAAAAACATTTCTCTTCATGACAAAAATTATCATTTTCACGCAGGAATGGGCTTGGCTGGCTGTGAGGTTCTAGAGGCTTGTGCTGAGTTCCTGAGGCGACCTCATCCGTTTGCTACTATCCACTTAACATCAGATGCCCACGTTGCTTGTGTCGGCGCACACGGGGCAAAAGATGGGGCGATTATTATTGTGGGTACGGGTGTTGTTGGTTATCAAATCCAAAATGGAGAAGGAACAAAAGTCGGAGGATGGGGCTTTCCTCATGATGATGAGGGAGGGGGTGCTTGGTTAGGTTTAGAGGCAGTGCGTCTAACATTTCAGTGGCTTGATCATCGCGTAGAAAAATCTCCTTTGCTAGAAGATGTGTTTGCTTATTTCAACAATGACTTAAATCATTTTGCCACTTGGTCTAATCGTGCTAATTCGCATGAGTTTGCGCGCTTAGCTCCATTAGTCATTAATCACAGTCAACAAGAAGATATATGGGCAACACGCTTGGTGAAAAAAGCCGCGCAAGCCGTTAACAAAGTGGGTGCGGCTCTTGAAAAAATGCACGTGAAAAAAGATCAGCCTTTGCCATGTTGTTTGTTTGGTGGCATTGCGCCATTTCTTGAGATGTGGTTAGGAGGTGAGTTACGTTCTCGTTTAGTGAAGCGACAAGGTGATGCTAATGTTGGTGCTATCTTGATGATCAAGCAGGAAGTGAAAAACAAGCAAAACAAAATTACCGACTAAGGTGCATCATGCAAATATCCCAAATGGAACGAGAAGCACTGACTGCGCCACAAGTGCTCGTGCGACAGTTTGCTGAAAACCGATATGTGCTTCAGGATTTATGTGCGCGTCTGCAATGCTATCCGCCGATATTTGCAATGACCATTGCTCGTGGTAGTTCTGATCACGCGGCAACTTTTGCTAAATATCTGCTTGAAACACAGTTGGGTCTGGTAACAGCTTCAGCAGCGCCTTCAGCAGTAACGTTGTACGATGCTAACTTACAACTTAAAAATAGCCTTGTGATCGGATTATCTCAGTCAGGACAAAGCCCTGATATTGCAGAAATGTTTATCGCTGCTCGTCGAGCTGGCGCTATTACAGTTGCAATCGTGAATCAAACCGAATCGCCATTAGCAAAAGCGGCAGAATATGTGATCCCACTTTGGGCGGGCCCTGAGTTGGCTGTCGCTGCAACGAAAAGTTATATTGCAACACTGGGCGTGCTAGTGCAGCTTGTTGCTTTTTTAAAACAAGATCCAACCTTGCTTGATGCGCTTATACGCTTGCCAGAATCATTGCATATGGCAGCACAAATGGATTGGTCAGCTGCGGGGTTGGTGTATCAAGAGCGCAATAATACACTGGTCGTGGCGCGTGGCTATGGATTTCCGATTGCGCAAGAAGCAGCGTTAAAATTCAAAGAAACAGCCAGAATACACGCGGAAGCATTTAGTGGCGCTGAACTTTTACATGGTCCTTTTGCATTAGTGCAACAAGCATTTCCTTTGCTGATGTTTGCTCAGCAGGATGTGTCGCTTCCCGGTATGTTAGATCTTGCCAAGCAGGTGCGACAGCTAGGCGCTAATGTTTTATTAGCAGTACCGTCACAGGCTGTTAGCAAAAGCGAACTCGATGACGCAGCGTCTGTCGTGCTGCCGTTACCCAAAGCGTTGCATCCGATATGTGATCCATTAATGATGATACAGGCTTTTTATGTGATGATGTCACGGCTTGCCATAGCGCGAGGATTCAATCCAGATGCGCCAGAGAACTTATCGAAAGTAACCAAAACCTGGTAGGAAAATTCATGACTCTCATTCTTTCTGGACCCAAACTCTACGCCGAACAAGGTGTTATGACAGAAGCGGCTGTTGCTATTCAAGATGGTGTTATTCAGGCGATTGGCACGCTAGATGCACTACAAAAAAGGCAATCTGCTGAGGTTCTTAGCTTTCCATTCGGTTATCATCTCATTCCGGGTTTTATTGACATGCATGTGCATGGAGCCAACGGTCACGATGTGATGGATGCCAATGCAGAAGCACTGACTGCCATTAGTCAAGCACTCGCCGCAGAAGGAACGACCGCATTTTTAGCAACGACCATGACAGCAGAAGTGTCTCAGATTGAAAAGGCGTTATCTGCCGTGCGTGATTTTATGCAGGCTGCGGATGAGAAAAAAGGCGCTGCTATTCTAGGCGTACACTTAGAGGGGCCCTTTCTGTCGCCAGAAAAAATGGGTGCGCAACGCGGCGATAAAATTCTTTCTCCCGATGTTAAGCTCATGCAGCATTGGCAGGCGTTGTCAGATCAAATCGTGAGGTTGGTAACGTTAGCGCCAGAGCAACCCAATAGTGCTGCACTGATTCAGTATCTGAAACAGCAAAAAATTATTCCTTCCATTGGGCATACCAATGCAACATACGCAGAAACAGTCGAAGCAATTGCTTCAGGCTGTTGTCACGCTACGCATCTTTTTAATGCGATGCGCGGCATTCAGCAACGCGAACCTGGCACAGTAACGGCCGCACTATTAGCAGATGATGTGATGGTAGAGCTGATTGTGGATGGTGTGCATTTGCATCCCGCGATTGTAAAGTTGGTACTGAAGACAAAAGGCAAAGATAAAATTGTGTTAGTCACTGATGCAATGCGTGCTAAGTGTTTGGGTGATGGCTGTTACGATTTAGGTGGGCAGACGGTGCACGTGAAATCAGGCCAAGCGCAACTGGCGGATGGTACGATAGCTGGTAGTGTATTGCCTATGTCTTCTGCTATTCAGAATATGTTGAAATTTACGGGGTGTGAATTGTCTGATGCGGTGCAAATGGCGTCAGAAAATCCGGCTAAGGCCTTAGGGTTGTTTCATAAAAAAGGTAGTATTGCGTTGCAAAAAGATGCGGACTTGGTTGTGTTGGATGAAGCGTTGAATGTGGTGTTGACGTTATGCCGAGGAAAAATCAGTTATCAACGATAATCTTTACACCGAGGTTTGTGCCGGAAGTTTTGTCTGATTACTGAGACAAAGGCGACGATTTACTTTTTTTCTTTTGGCGTGGTTTGTGTCGAATCACACGGATAACATTTTTTGCATTGCGGATTTTGCGAAGTACACGCGCCAAATGTACGCGGTCTCGCACCGTGACGGTAAGGCTAACTGAAAAGTATCGACCATCAAATTCTTCGGCATTAATGTTTTCAATATTCGACTCAGAATCAGAAATGGCCAACGCTAATTTAGCCAGGCTACCGCGTTGATTTAAAATCTCTACACGTAAATCCACAGGAAAATCGCCGTAAACTTTATCTTCCCAACGTAGTGATACGTATTTATCTGGATTTTGCCGGTAATTTTCTAGGTTCGGACATTGTTCAATGTGCACGATTAATCCGTGTCCTTTTTCTAAATAACCGCCAATTGGATCGCCAGGAATAGGGCGGCAACACTTAGCGTAAGTGACGACAATACCTTCGGTTCCTTTAATAGCTAACGGATGCGCCGGTGAATCATCAATTAGATCTGTTTTTGTGGGAGAGTGACTGAGTTTGGCAAGTTGTTTTGCGACGAGTATTGCGGTGCGGTTACCGAGTCCGACTTCTTCAAATAGGTTGTTAACAGAGTCTAATCCAGATGCTTTTATCAGCGCGTCAAGTTGATCTGACGGCGCTTGAGTCAGGTTGAGGCCTATGCTGCTCAATGCTTTTTCGACTAAGCGTTTTCCAAGTTCGATGGATTCTTCGCGTTGTTGTTTTTTCAAAAAGTGTTTTATGTTGCTGCGAGCTTTGCCGGTTACGACAAAGTTCAGCCAGGCTGGGTTAGGTCGTGCGCCGGGAGCGGTGATAATCTCAACTTGTTGCCCGCTGGTCAGCGGTGTGCTTAACGGTGCTAAGCGGCGATCTAGTTTTGTCGCGACACAAGTATTGCCGATGTCAGAGTGAATGGCATAAGCAAAATCGACAGGTGTGGCGCCTGATGGCAGTTCGAGAATACTGCCTTTTGGGGTGAACACGTAAACTTCATCAGGGAATAAATCAATCTTGACGTTTTCAATAAACTCCAAAGAATTTTTGGAGCTTTTATGCATTTCTAACACGCCTTTTAGCCATTCTTTCGCACGCATTTGTGCATCATCAAACAAGGATTTTTCTGTCTTGTAGAGCCAGTGGGCGGCAATACCATTTTCTGCCATCTTGTGTAATTCTTCAGTGCGGATCTGAACTTCGATGGGCACGCCATAAGGACCAAACAATGTAGTGTGTAGCGATTGATAGCCGTTTGCTTTGGGAATGGCAATATAGTCTTTAAAGCGTTGCGTGAGTGGTTTATAGAGATTATGCAGTACGCCGAGTACGCGATAGCAGGTATCAATTTTGTCGACAATAACGCGAAATCCGTAGACATCCATAATTTCGGAAAAGGATAAATGCTTGTCGTGCATTTTTTTGTAAATACTATACAAATGTTTTTCGCGTCCGCTGAGTTTCCAGGAAGGCGTGTTCGCTTTTTTTAGACTATTACGCATGTCAGTATCAATGAGTTCCATGATTTCTTTGCGATTGCTACGCGCTTTTGTTACTGCTTCTTTGAGAATGCGGTAACGCATAGGGTAGAGTGCGGCAAAGCCTAGATCTTCAAATTCAATGCGAAAAGCATGCATGCCAAGTCGGTTAGCGATAGGCGAAAAAATTTCTAATGTTTCGATAGCGATGCGTCGCCGTTTTTTGGGCGGAAGACAGCCGATGGTGCGCATATTGTGGAGACGGTCAGCCAGCTTGACTAAGATGACGCGAATATCGCGTGCCATGGCCATGACCATTTTACGAAAGTTTTCTGCTTGCGCTTGCGCGTGGCTCTCAAAATTGATTTGCGTTAGTTTGGTGACGCCATCAACAAGATCAGCAACTTCTTTGCCAAATTTATTGACCAGGTCTTCTTTTTCTACGTAGGTATCTTCGATCACATCATGCAAAATCGCCGCTATGATGGTAGGTGGATCCATGCGCATTTCTGCCAAAATAGTGGCAACGGCAACAGGGTGAGTGATGTAGGGTTCGCCGGTATGGCGTTTTTGTCCGCTATGCGCTTCTCTTGCAAGCAAATAGGCTTGCTCAATGGCGTCGATTTCGGCGTCATTGAGATAGTTTTTTAATTCTTGGCGTAGTGATTCAAACTCAGCCACGCGTCCTATCTCCTGTTAAGCCCTCTGTTTTAATTATAGACTCAAACGTCGGGCTTGTGGTATCGGAGCGAAGGGCTTCTGGTTGAGAAAGCCTTCGTTCCTGGTTCATTGATACCTAAAAGATCCTATTTATGAAGAGACTATTATTCAGATTCTGCTGAGTTTTGTGTTGCCGAGACTTCAGGAGCAGAAGTGTCAGTCGAGCCAGCATCAGTGTCAGTATGGGTGTCATCAGCATCAGTATTGGTATCAGTATCGGTATCAGTACTGATATCAGCGTTGGTGTCGGTAGTGATGGCGGCATGGGGTACCATGTCGGCATTGTGCGCATCGCTAAAATCGGTATAGCCCATCGCTATTTCTCTTAGAGCAACCACGGTGGCTTTATCATTTTCCCAAGCAACTTTAGGTTCGGCACTGCCGCGCATTAATTGACGAGCCCTTTTGGAGGCTAACATGACTAATTCGAAACGGTTTTTTACATTTTCTAAGCAATCTTCAACAGTAACACGTGCCATGAGAACATTACCTCGATCTTTTATGAGTATTGGACTAAAACATTACATTTTACCTGGTTTGTTGGATTGATACTACACTGGGATACAAAAAAACATGACGATGTGGCGCTTGGTTAAAGCTCGTCTACCTTGGCCGTCGATAATTGCGTAAGCAGCTTGGCAAACTTGATGGTCTGTCTTTCTTGCAACAAGCGTCCGGCCCGCACAATGGTTTGCAGGTCATTTAATGCGGCCGAAAAATCATCATTGATGACGACATAATCATATTCGCCAAGGTGAACAGTTGATTCTCTGACATCGGCAATGCGTTGTTTAATGATGTCGTGATTGTCTTGATTGCGTTTTATTAAACGCTGATAAAGATCTGTCACAGATGGAGGCAAGATAAAAATGCTAATACTTTCTGGAAGTAGGTGCTTAATTTGTTGAGCGCCTTGCCAGTCGATTTCGAGAATAACATCAGGCCCAGTTGCTAGTGTTTCGTTGACCCATCGTCGCGATGTGCCATAAGAATTACCAAAGACGGTAGCATGCTCTAGAAAATCATTGTGTTCTGTCATGCGGTCAAATTCATCTGGGGACACAAAATAATAATTGATCCCATGCGTTTCAGCAGGTCTTTGAGCACGTGTGGTATGCGAGATAGAGACGGTAACGCCAGGCGTAGACTCAACCAAGGCTTTTACCAGCGTGGTTTTGCCTGTGCCAGAAGGCGCAGAGATGACATAGAGAGTACCTGGTGGAGACATGGTGCTATATCACTCCTCAATTTAAGTATAGTTAATCAGCATCTGTTGGTTGAAGTAGTTTAACGCTTTGTACCATGCGGTCAATAATTGCCGTGGTAGAAATGCCTTTGAGAACGCCTAATACTCTGACATCGCCACCATACGCCAAAACAATTTCGCCGCCGACGACTTGATCTATTGTGTAATCACCACCTTTGACTAAGATGCTTGGCTGTAAGAGTTTTAATAATCGTTTTGGAGTGTCATCAGCAAACGAAACCACCCAGTCAACAACACCTAAACTGGCTAATACGGCCATGCGCTGTTCCACATTGTTGATGGGGCGTCCGGGGCCTTTTAGGCGTGTGATAGAGTCATCATCATTGACGGCAACGATTAAATAATCTCCCAATTGTTTGGCTTGTCGCAGGTAAGTGACATGCCCTGCATGCAAAATATCGAAGCAGCCATTGGTAAAAACAACCTTTTTGCCTCTGAGGCGCGCTTCATTGACGGCAAGTAAGAGTTGGTCTTCGTTGAGAACGCCACCCGATGAAATAGCCGATCCGGTGAGAGCAACTTGTAATTCTGGTGTGCTGACAGCGGCGGCTCCCAGTTTAGCAACAACCAAGCTTGCAGCAAGATTAGCCAAAGCCATGGCGGTTGGTAGGGAGGCGTTTGCTGCCAATGCTGTGCCTAATATGGCAATGACCGTGTCTCCTGCGCCGGTGACGTCAAAGACTTCGCGAGCATGTGCTGGCAAGTGTAGCTCTTCTTTATTTTGTTGAATGAGAGTCATGCCCTGCTCGCCACGCGTGAGTAGTAACGCATCGATATCGTGGTCTTTTAAGAAGGCTTGTCCTTTCTGAACAATGTCATGTTCATTCAAGCAAGGACCTACGACTGCCTCAAATTCTTTTAGGTTGGGAGTGATGACATCAGCCCCACGATAAATAGTAAAATCAGTTCCCTTGGGGTCGACAAGGACCGGAATATTCGCTGCGCGAGCCAGCTTGATGAATTCTTCTGGAGAGGCTAATGTGCCTTTATTGTAATCAGATAAAATAACAAGATTTACGTTTGCGAGCGCTTTTTTGTAAGCGTTAATCAGGGCTTCTGGATTAAACGCAGGAAATTTTTCTTCGAAGTCGAGCCGAATAAGCTGTTGGTGGCGGCTAATGACGCGCAGTTTGGTGATTGTTGGTATATTCTCAACATGCTGGATCTGGGAATTAACGCCGGTTGCAGCCAGTTGTTCTGACAAAATACGAGCCGCTTCATCATTTCCGGTAATCCCGACAAGTGTGACTTTTGCGCCTAATGCGGCAATATTCAATGCAACGTTGCCGGCGCCACCAGGTCTGTCATCAACTTGTTTGATTCTGACGACAGGAACGGGCGCCTCAGGCGAAATACGCCCAGCATCGCCAAACCAGTACCGATCTAGCATGACATCGCCAATAACGAGCACAGATGCTTGGGTAAAATTAGGTAGCTTAAGGTTCATCATGGGTATTCTTCTGCTATTCCCTACTAAAAAATTTTGCCGATTGTAGCATAGATAGACGAATATACAAAAAACATGGTTAAATTCACGTGTGATTAAAACCTACGCTTTCTCCCGCCCAAGTTACACAGGATATTTATCTACCATGACAGTCTCAACCCGATATGTCCCTCTCGAAGCTTTCGCCATTTTTTGTTGCGGTCTAATCTTATTTACCATGGGTCTCGGCCAACAAGAGATCATCGGATTTGAGTCCCGTTTTTATCTATTTGCGCTAGAGATGTGGCGGCATGGGCTGAGTGGATTTCCTACGACTTATGGTTCGCCTTATCCTGATTATCCTGTCACCCCAACGTTAATGATTTATGGGATTGCCAAAGCGATGGGGCAGTTTAATAAGTTGATTGCGGTATTTCCCAGTGCAATGGCGGCAGCCGTGACGCTGGCTGTGACTTACATGATTGGTGCTTTGCATAATCGCCGTTGGGGTGTGTATGCCGTATGTTTTATGTTGCTCACGAATACTTTTCTGATGGAAGCACGAACGATTTCACCCGATCAATACATAGCGATGGTGACGACTGTTTGTTTTTATCTAGCTTATTCGGCGGTGTTATCACAAAAAAAGAAACGGTTATGGTTTATCCCTCTGTTATTTGCGATAGGTTTTGCTTGTCGAGGGCCGATTGGATTAGTTGTACCTGCTGGCGTATTGTGCGTTTTTTATGGGTTAGAAAAAGATATTAAGCAATTTTTTATGATGGGTTTTGCAGCAATCATCGTGTTGATGATAGGTAGCACGGCGTTGTTTGGCATGGCCTACCTTGTGGGCGGCATGTCATTCGTGCAAGATGTGTTGCACATGGAAGTTTCGGGAAGACTACAAGATGCAGTACTTCCCTGGTATTTTTATTTTGTCGAAAGTATTGGAGCATACGCTGTGACGTATCCTCTAGCCATTTTGTTGGTCATTGGCTTGGGACGTGGTTTATTAAAATCGCATGTCTCTGCTGATATGAAATTTATCCAAAAATTAGCAGGGTGGGCGCTGATTATTTTAGTTGGATTAACCATTCCAGCAGGAAAGAAAATCCGTTATGTATTAGCATTTGTGCCAGCGCTTGCTTTGATGTCAGCCTATCTATTTGCATTGCCACAACGGCAAAAACAGTTGCTTTCCTTGCAGCAAATAGTTTACTGGTTTTGTTATTTCTTACCCTTGTTGTGTCTTGCTATCACGTTGATGATTGAGTTTTTTGCGCCGCAGAAACATTTGTTGGCAGGAATCCCTTATTCTTTATTGGCTATCTTGTTTTTAACATTGCAATGGGTGTGTTTTATAGGGCGGTGGCGATTTTCTGAGGCCGATGGATTAGTTGTGTTGGTTGTTGCAGCATTGACGTTTGTCATATCTTATATATGGATAGTGGAACCTATTAATTTAGCATTGAACCGTACGCGTGATTTTGTCGCAACAACGGAGATATTGCGTCATCATAACCGAGCAAAATTAGTTTTTTATCAAGAAAATCCTGATGCAATGCCAATTAAGTATGTGGCTAATATGCCACAAGAAGATATGCCTATTTTTATGAATACGCCGAATGAAATAGAACAACTCAAGACGCAAGCATTTTTTGTTGTTAGCGAAGAACATGTTGCAACCATGCCAAAAAATATTTTGGAGTCATTGCGTGTTGTTTATTCGGGCAGTATTGGCCATGCACCAGTCGTGATTTTTGCCAAGAAAGGTTAATAAAATCTTTTCTCGCCCGGCGGCCTGGTTTTGAAACGTTTGTATTGCCAAATGTATTGTTCGGGTTTAGCGCGTATTGCTTTTTCGAGCGAAGCATTGAGTCGTGTCGCATCATCTAATAAGCTATCAGAAGGAAAATTTTCCAGCGGCGGTGATAAATTAATTTCGTATCCAAAGCGATCGTCAAGACGATGGAAATTGATAGGAATAATGGTTGCTCCACTCAATTCTACGATGCGCGAAACAGCAGTGAGAGAGGCGGTAGGAATACCAAAAAAAGGCGCGAAAACGCTGCGTTTTTCGCCACCGTCAATATCATAAGCATACCAAATAGCCGTATTCTCATTTAAGGTTCTTAATAGTTCGCGTACGCGATGACGAGCAATATGTTTAATGCGATACTTTTTGCGGAAGCGTTCTTGAATGTGAGAGATTAACTGTTTTTTATGCGGTCGGTATATTACGGCAAAAGAATATTTTGCACCTAGCAAGCGTCCAATCATTTCTAGGCAAGTAAAATGTGGGCCGAGTAAAATAATTCCTTTTCCTTTAGCGAAAGCTTGCTCAGCATATTCTACGCCTGTCAGCGTGACAGAGCATTGCTGTAATCTGCTGTCAGGCAACCACCATGCCATGGCAGTTTCAATTAATCCTATGCCAAGTGAAGCAAAGTTTTTTTTGATGAGCGCTGTGCGTTGTTGTAGTGACAACTCGGGAAAGCACAATGTTATATTGACTTCGGTGATGTGCCTTAATTTGGCGGAACTCTTGTAGATGATTTTTCCGATGAGTCGGCCTGTCCACATTTGCCAGCGATAAGGTAACCGAGTAATTAGCCATAAGCAGCTTAGGCCGATCCATGCGGGCCAGTTTGCAGGGCTAAGTAGGGACAACTGTTTTTTGATAGAGTTCATCATGTTATTAAGATATTATTTTAAATTTTAGCATTTGAGTTTCAGCATATCATACCAAGTAGCGATAATATTTAGATATGATTTTTACAAGGTGTCATTTTATGCAAGCTATGCAAGATAAAATTTGTATTCATTGCTTTGTGTCAGGACTTGTTCAAGGGGTGTGGTTTAGGGCGTCTACCGAAGAACAAGCTAAAAAACTCGGGCTAACAGGCTGGGTGCGTAATGTTCCTGATGGCAGAGTAGAAGTGTTAGCATGCGGAGATAAAGAAAAAGTATTGCAGCTTTATGAATGGTTGAAACAAGGGCCTAAGCGCGCGAAAGTGAGTGATGTGAGTTATGAAGAAGTTTCTTGGCAGGATTATGAGCAATTTTCTATTACATAAATCATGAGGTTTTCTATGAAAAACAGATGGAAGTGGGCGATAGCTTTTTTTGCAACAATCGGAACGGGATTGGCATGCGCCAGTATTGTCGTTCCTGTGCATCTGACAGATGCTGATGGACAAGGGAAGAATATTGGCACAGTGAAAATAGACGATTCCATTTATGGGTTGGTATTAACGCCAACTTTACACGATTTGCCGCCGGGTATTCATGGTTTTCATGTGCACGAGATGCCAATGTGCAATCACAATGGTTCGGCTGCTGGCGGGCATCTAGATCCCGACAAAACGCTGCGACATAGTGGTCCTTATGAGAGCGGTCACCTGGGAGATCTGCCTGTGTTAATCGTGGATGCGGCAGGTAAGGCTACGCTGCCTGTATTAGCGCCGCGTCTAAAGCTGTCTGATATCCACGATCGGGCGCTAATGATTCATATGGGTGGTGATAATTATGCTGATGTGCCAGAAAAACTGGGTGGGGGCGGAGCAAGAGTTGCTTGCGGCATCATCCCATATTTCTAGACTTCAACCATCTCAAAATCATCTTTTGTTGCGCCACATTCGGGGCACTGCCAGGTAAGCGGGACATCATCCCAAAGCGTACCTGGCAGGATGCCATCCTCAGGCCAGCCTTTTTCTTCTTCGTAGATATAGCCGCATAATAAACACATATAACGTTTGTACTGCATTAGATATTTTTCTCTAGAAATTTAATAAGGGGCCTATCCTACCCTAGCCTAAAAACAAAAGAAACCCTGGGATATCCTCGTTTTGTTGCTAGGTATTCAAAGCGGTTATTTTTCTTGTGTGTTATTAAGTGAACAACTTATAATTGCCCGCTGATTTTATAGGGCTAAACTTAAGAGATTATTAAAGAGGAAAAGCATGACGCGTTCAGAAATGCTATTTAACGAAGCGCAACGTTATATTCCAGGCGGAGTCAACTCGCCAGTGCGCGCGTTCAACGGAGTAGGCGGAAACCCGATATTTATCAAGTCGGCACAAGGTGCTTATGTGGTCGATGAAGATCAAAAAGAATATGTGGACTATGTAGGTTCATGGGGCCCCATGATTTTAGGGCATGCGCATCCTAAAGTGATAGAGGCGGTAGCAGCAGCTTTGCCACAGGGCTTAAGTTTTGGTGCGCCAACCGCCATCGAAATCAAGCTAGCAGAAAAAGTCTCTGAGTTGGTGCCTTCGATTGAACAAGTCCGTATGGTGAGCTCAGGAACAGAAGCCACCATGAGTGCCATTCGTTTAGCGCGAGGCTATACCAAGCGAGACAAAATTATCAAATTTAATGGTTGTTATCATGGTCATGCTGACTTTTTATTGGTGGCTGCAGGTTCGGGCGCGTTGACGCTCGGTGTGCCAAACTCAGCAGGGGTCCCTGAAAGCATCGCGCAACATACACTCATTGCAGAGTTTAATCGTTTAGACACAGTGACAGCCTTATTCGAAAAATATGGCGAAGATATTGCGGCAATCATTGTGGAACCCGTGCCCGGTAATATGAATTGCGTGCCTCCTGCGCCAGGATTTTTAGAAGGATTGCGTGAGATTTGTAACGACTATGGCAGCGTGCTGATTTTTGATGAAGTCATGACAGGGTTTCGCGTTGCTTTAGGCTGTGCACAGGCATACTACAATATCAAGCCGGATCTGACGACATTGGGCAAAGTGATTGGCGGTGGAATGCCAGTCGGTGCATTCGGTGGACGCGCTGACATTATGCATTGCATCGCGCCATTAGGTCCTGTTTATCAGGCAGGCACACTTTCGGGTAATCCCATTGCGATGACTGCTGGTTTGGTTACGTTAGAATTAATTGCGTCAGATCCTCATTTCCACGAAAAACTCACGGCCAACACGCAGAAACTGATGAATGGTCTTGTGGAGCGTGCGAAGGCGGCAAATATTCCTTTTTGTACCACAGCAGTGGGTGGCATGTTTGGTTTGTTTTTTACGAATGTTGAAACCATCACAACCTATGCTGACGTACAAACATGTGATATCGCGCGGTTTAAGCAATTTTTTCATGGCATGTTGCAAGAGGGTGTTTATTTGGCACCTTCAGCGTATGAAGCAGGGTTTTTCTCATCTGCACATGGCGAGACAGAAATCGCTAAGACACTGGCAGCGGCAGAAAAAGTGTTATCTTCGTTTAGTAGTAGGGCTAGGATGGACTTTATTGGATCGTCCTGATGTACTTGTGCCATGTCGTTCTAGTGGCGGAAATAATGCTGAAGGTGATTGTTGAGTAGATATAACCGTTGTGCTAGCCGCTTGAGAATTGACGGGTATAGAGACAGTTGTGCGTTGAGATGGTGTTTTCTCTTTTAGTTTTGGCAGATGTTCCGCCGGTGTTTTTGCTGGTGCAGGCAATAGGTTTTTTTCACTAACAGCAATTTGGGCGGATGCTTGTTTGATGATTTTTTTTCCTCTGGTAGCATCAGCATGCAGTGATTGAACTATCTTGTTGCATTCTTCTAATCGCTCTACTTGCTTCTCTGGTGTTGTTTGAAATGTGACGAGAATTTCTCTTGCTTCATCCATGACGCGCGTGCTGTTCCCCGTGTTAGTTGCGTGAAACAGGTAGATTTCTACGTTATCTAACTGGGCTTCGAGCGATTCTATTTCTTTATTTATTGGATCTTTTTCATAAGCGTGGATAATATTTAGAGCTTCCGCTTGTGTTTTTTCTATTTTTTCTAATTCTTTCTTGTCAGCTTTTTTTTCTAATGCGCGTAATTTTTTTGATGCATCAACTGCCTGCTCTTTTGCAAGTTGATATTGTTCGTCAGTAATGTCTTTCGGATTGTTGCTTCTCGCGCGCATCGCTTTATCTATGGTTTTAACTAGTTCTTCTTTTATTTTTTCAAGATTTCCATTATTAGCGCGTAGTAGAGACGAGGCTCTAGAAAGCTCAAACAGTATTGAGGCCGCATATTCTTGGTTCCTGCGTGTGTTCGCCCCACTTTGCACTTCTTCATGTAAAAAAATTTTATATTCTTCAAAAAGACTATCGGATCTCTGCAGTAGGTACGCTTCATAAATGTAGGAATCTAAAAAAGAGCTTTCAAGTGGAGAAATGTCATGTTTTTTTTCGTAGGCTTTGCGAAATTGTTGAAATGGTAAAAATGCTTCTTTGTCATTTGGAGGAATCGAGTTTTCTAACCCTTGCGCGATAACCTCTTTTACGTCTGATAATAGACGTGAAATTTCTTGTGAAAAAGGGGTGGATGAGTATGTCGAGATAAGTGATTTTACCTGAGCCTGTAGGATTTCGAGCTTTTCTTTGATGCGTCTAAAATTGTATTTCTCTTGATTGTCTTCCTCAAAGTGACTGCGGCTCATGTGTTTTTACTCCCATTTTTGGTGTTTCATATCTAAGTATAGATGGAGTTCGTTGTTTTGCATGAAATAAGGAATACCATTGCTGATCACTATTTAATCATTCCTTAAGTTTTCTCTGTTATATTACGCCCTCCTAAAAGTGTAGATTTTTCAGTAACTCAGTCGTTAAAAGGTGTCTATGCCAGATCATAAAGAACAATATCCTATTGATTTTTCAGGCGAAAAAACGCTTCCTGGGTCGGTAGAGCAAAATTACAAAAAACTGTATGCGGAATGCATACAAGCTATGTCTCCCGAGGACAAAACCGATATAGAAAAGATCAAGAGTCTCGCGGATATCCTATTACTTTTGGGTAAAAAAGCCGTAGAAACAACGGAGATAGAAAGAAAATATATTGCCAAATACCTACCTCAGTGGCGAATGGTGGTAGATTGTCTTAATGAAGCTGATATGGTGAAGAAGAGTATTTTTGATAGTATCATGCGCCATGATAAATCCATTGGTAAGTTGCCTGCGTTATTCTTTTGTCTTAATCGGTACAAGCTGTTATCGCAAGTTAATGTTGAGAACTTATTAACTTGTGTTGAGCAACATGGGCATGAGCTAACGCATCGTTTGCAAGATCGTTTACAAGCAATACAAAATCCGACGATAACAGAGGTTGAAAACACGATAACCTCGCTATCTGTTAATCAGCCTGCTCGTACCGCCGGGTGGGCTCGTTTCTTCTGTTGGACTCCACAAAATATCAAAGTACACCCTGAGAAAACTGCACTAGATCAATCTACCATTTCTAGAAGTTCTACTCATTAATTGAAGACAACTAAGCTAGTGAGACATGATTTGTAGCAGCACAATTGCTCATAGTTATTGAGATAGCATGTTTTTTTGTGTTATTTTCGGCTGATGCTCTCAGATGGGATAATTAATAATGCCGCTACTAGAAAAAATAAAATCGCATTTAACTCCGGCGTGGGGTTTTCTTCAACATGTTGCTTCAGATGTTTCCTCTTCTGCAGCGTCATTTTTACATTCACAAAATATTAGAACAAATATTCAGGACACAGTGCGAGAGATGTGGCATGGTTTTAGCCAAAAATTCCGAATTTTTTCTGTCTATGACACGCTAAAAAAATCAGAGAAGGCAAGAACAGTGATGGCGCAATCACTGGTTGCTAATGTGGTATGTTATGCGGGCCCGGTCGTTGTCTTTGAGGGGGTGATTAAGCCCGCTCTAAGATACATTCCGAATGTGGAAGATTCTTATCTAGAAAGCACGCTTGATCTTTTTTCCAGAGTGATCTTTATGCGCATGGCTGTTCGCATGTTTATTGATAACACTGTTTATAATGCTTGTGTAGCTAACACGATTACGCCAGTCATGCCGGCGTGTCGGCATGTCAGTGGCTGTGATTGTGAGTCAATTAAAAAAGTGAAGGCGAACTTGGCGAGTCCATTTTATTTTTCAGGCAATGTGCTTTCCGCTTATTTTGTTGGTTTGGTTCCCATTGTCGGTGAATATCCAGGCTATTTGATTAAGACTCTAGCTTATGGACGATGTCTTGTTGAATACAAATATAGTGCTCTGGGGATGTGTACAGATCATCGTACAGAGATTCTCAATAAAAATAATGCTTATAGTTTTGGATTGGGCGCATCTTTTTTAATGATGGTAGGGATGTGCAATGCTTTGCTCAGGCGAGCGACAGGTGCAGAAAGTGCTTTTATTTATGATGCGCTTTTTAGCTTTTTTTATCAGTGTTATATCATGCTCGCATTGTTGCAAGATAAGCCGCTGCCAGGAACGCGCGGAACAGATCTTTTTCATTATCCGAGAATGTTGGTCCATTCGGGGCTGAAAGACAGTGTAAACTGGTTAGTGCCAAAACTAATCGATAGAGAAATTAGAGCGAATATCCAGGAGCAGGTCAAATCTGCATTGAATTTTTCGTTTGTGCAAATAGGTATTTTCACGCTAATCGAAAAAGAATTTCATTCGCTAAACACCCTAGTAAAAAGACCGGCAATAAGCTTATTCATTGATTATAACCAGGAAGACATTAATAAAAAATTAAATGCCATCATTCAGGCGCGCGGTTATCCATTATGGTTAGCAGAATATGCGCCTGATTTTATTGCTTCAGAGAGCATAAAAATAATTTTAAAAATACTGAATGAGCAGGTTTGGGATGAAACGATTGCAATCATCAAAACATTAATTCCAATAGCGATACGCTCTCGAGAAAAAACTGAAATGCTTCGCGCAAGCTTGGAAGGAGGGGTCACGCTGGTTGAGAATCATATTCCAGAGCAAAAGCATGTCCCTGAGCAAAAGCATATTCCCGTTGAGCAGGGAGAGGTAGTGCTGAGAGGCGGTGCGGGCACTAACTTAACGCAATTTATTGAGAATGGGTATTACCCAGCAGCAAGCCAGCCACGCGTTGTGGCGGTACCAGATGAGGAAGACGACTGGGTTAATTTGGCAGCTCCATCTGTGCGGCCGAAAACTGAAATCAAGCGACGACACTCAAAGCATGGTAATTCGTTGAGTCAAAAAGGTTTGTTTTCTTCTGCGAAAACAAAGAGAAATGGCGTTGTCATGCCTAGTATTGCGGCATCTTCGGGTCAATTTCTCTCGCCCACGCTTTGATTCCACCACGAAGGTTGCTGATATGTGTAAATCCATGTTCTAGCAAAAAGGCAGCAGCGCGACCGCTTCTTCCGCCTGACAGGCAGTGTATGACGATGTGTTGGTTGGGATTGAGTTCATTTAAACGCTCTGGTAATTCTTTAAGAGGAATTAAGTGGCCGCCAAGGTTGCAAATGTCGTATTCATCTTGCTCTCTCACGTCTAATAAAAAAAAATCAGCGTTGCTATCTTTAAAAGATTGTAGTTCTTGTACGGAAATTTCGTGAATATTCATACGGTCCCCCAGGGTTTTATAATAACGAGAATGACGATGGCAACGAGAAATAACACAGGAATTTCGTTGATCCAGCGATAAAAGAGATGGCCATGTTTATTGCGATCATATTTAAAGTCATATAATAATTTGCCTAAGTAAACATGATAAGCCACTAAAATCAATACTAATGTGACTTTAATATGGAACCATAGCATGTGCATGTACGTTTGGGCGCCATAGCTGACTAACCACAAACCGAATAAGATGGTGAAGATCGCTCCGGGTGTCATGATGCCGTAAAATAGCTTTCTTTCCATGATCTTAAAGCGGGCATTGCTGATTTCATCAGTCGTTTCGGCATGATAAACGAATAAGCGCGGCAGATAAAATATGCCACTAAACCAAGTAACCATGAAAATGATGTGAAAGGCTTTGATCCAAAGCATTAAGAGATATCCTTATTCATAATAAACGGCATTGTAGCTAAGCTTCATAAAAAAATCATGTATAATAGCTTTCAATAACACGAGGTGTGATATGAATGATCCAGTCATCTTTACCCAGAGTGCCGCTGCCAAAGTATGGGAGCTCATTCAAGAAGAAGGCAATTTCAGTCTAAAATTGCGAGTTTATGTTACCGGAGGCGGTTGCTCAGGGTTTCAATATGGATTTACGTTTGATGAAGTAGTGAATTCAGACGATACTGTCGTGACCAAACCCATTCAATCCGAAGAGGATTCTAGTGAAGAAGGTGAGGGTGGCCAAGCAGTTCAGCTGCTGATCGATCCAATGAGTTTTCAATACTTAGCGGGTTCTGAGATTGATTACAAAGAAGATATCGAAGGCGCTCAATTTATTATTCGCAATCCCAATGCAAAAACAACCTGCGGCTGTGGATCATCATTTTCAGCATAATGAAATGACAGTTAGCGGCGTCGTGTATGAGTAGGCTCACATGATAAATAATTTAAAACAATCAAAAGTGGTTATCACCGGCTATCCTATTTTTATTATTAGCTTGTGTGCGTGTTTTCTTTTTTATAAATATGTTCTGCAAATTTATCCTAGCATTATCACCGATCAGTTGATGAGTGAATTTCAGTTAACAGGCGCTGGTTTAGGCAATCTGGCGGCGACGTTTTATTATGCCTATATGGTTACCCAATTGTTTGTTGGTGTCATGCTAGACAAATACAGTGCGCGTTGGATTACCTCAGCAGCCATTTTTTGTTGTGCGCTGGGTGTGTTTTTGTTTTCAGAAGCGCATACGACGTTAACAGCCGGATTGTCTCGTGCATTAATGGGCGTGGGTGTTTCTTTTGCGACTGTGGCGTATATGAAGTTGGGTTCGGTATGGTTCCCGCCACGACGGTATGCTTTTATCACCGGATTATTGGCGAGCGCTGCCATGGCGGGCGCCGTGTTTGGTCAGGCGCCATTATCTTGGCTGGTTAGCAAATTGGGTTGGCGGGAATGCTTGTTTGATGTGGGATTGGCGGGTTTTATCTTAACGCTATTATTTACTTTTGCTGTACGTGATGCGCCCGCATCAACTAAGAAAAATGCGGTTAGTAAACCACATGTTTCTCTAAAAGATATTCTGCAAGTTTTTAAAAACAAGCAAAATTGGCTACTGACTTTTTATAGTGGGTTAGCATTTTCACCCGTAGCTGTTTTTGGTGGATTGTGGGGTAATCCATTTTTGCAGCAAGCCTATGAGCTAAGTAAAACACAATCCGCTTCTATGGTTTCTCTTGTGTTTATCGGGCTGGGTGTGGGTAGTCCATTGTTTGGCATATTTTCAGATGCGGTGGGAAATAGGCGCCATGTGATGTTTTGTGGCACGTTACTGTCTTGTGTTGCTATATGCCTTATTTTGTATGCTCATCCAATGCCGATATGGGTGTTGAGTATATTGCTGTTTACGTTTGGTTTTGCTCTGGGTGCTTTCCCACTGGTTTTTGCAATAAGCAAAGAATTGAATGACTTAAGGCTCACCGCAACAGTCATTGCCATGGTTAATGCCAGTGACGCTGTGCTGGATGGCATCACCGAACCGGCTATCGGAAAGTTTTTAGATTTGGGTTGGGATGGCAAACTGGTGAATGGTGTACATTATTTTTCATTGCACAGCTATCACATTGCGTTAGCTATTTTACCGATTTATTTGCTAATAGCGGCGTTGTTACTTTTGTGGGTAAAGGATGCTGCGTGATGACTATTCAAGATCATGCCGTTTTGTCTCACACTATTTGGTCAATGCAGGATGCAGCTTACGCAACCCATTTTATGCATTTATCCAGTGGCGAGTTTATTGTGGGTTATCACGATGGTGTGATTAAAATCAAAAGTTTTGCCGCCGAAAAAGTATTTCCTGCTACCCATTCTCAGTTACTTTCGATACTCGCATTACAAAATGAGAAGGTTCTTATCAGTAGTCATGAAGATGGCAAATTGTATTTCTGGAACAGAGCAACACGTCAACTCATCAGCAAGCTGGCAACAGGTCGTGTTTGCTCAATCTTAGAATTGCCCGATGGGATACTGGCTATGGGGATGAAAAATTCTAATATTGTACTCCTTGATCTAGAGACACAAGAAACCGTTGCACAATTTGGCACGCCGTCTTTGCATGTCGGTGACATACTAATGCTGCTTCCCACTGGGGAGCTCATGAGTGGTCGTCGTGATACAGGCGCTTTGTTTGTCTGGGACATAGAACATAAAAGACGAGAAAAATGTTTTCGAACGCATGCAGATATTTATGCATTAACGCTACTTCCAGATGGGCAACATATAGCAACCAGTCATCGCAATGGAAATATTTACGTATGGAATATTGCCGAGGAGCGATGCGTTGCAGAGCTATCAGATAATCGTTTATTGATTCATTCGCTTGTGGCGCTCTCAAATGACTATCTTGCCGCTGGAGATGCAGAAGGCAACATTAAAGTGTGGGACATTAAGACCCAGCAATGTGTGACGGTGATACCGGTGAAGAAAACAAGATCAAGCTTGATTTGTCCGACGTATGTTAATCTTTTAACGTTGTTGCCGGATGATTGCTTGGCTTACGTTACCAATTATGAGGCGGGGGTTATAGATCTTGCTTATGTGCGACAACGAGATGTTAGCGCACATGCGCAACCTCATACACACCTAGCGTTCTCAATGGGAATGTAATAGAAATAACGAACGCTTTTAAAATTATTTTGCCTTGAATTTTGTCTCTATGACAGAAGACGATTGTGCTGTTTCAGTTTCTGGCGGCAAAGAATGATAAATGATGTCATTCACCGACCAAGGTTTTATCGAAGCTTTGCATTGCATTTCTATTTTAGTGTTTCCTTTTGTCCCTGCATTAAGATAGTAAAATTTTGCTTTTTCAAAAGAAATCGTATGCTCAATCAGCTGACCTTGTAAGTATCGTATTTCTTCCAGAAGACCGGCTTGGTATTTTTGTAGGGGATAGATATCCAATTTTTGGGCGTGTTGTTCAAGCAGCTGATTCAGTTTAACTAAAAAACAAGATGGCATATGCGACAAAGACGTGCCATGGTCAAGCAGAAAGCTAGCTAAATAAAGTAATGTGCCACTTACCTTCGCCAAGTTAGGCAGAGAACATTCATCCCACAAACTATTTAAAAACATATCCAGATAGAGGCCAGGATTTAATCCATGAGCTAACAAAAGCTGCAACGATCTATCATGTATAGTAATGTGATTGTCTCGATTGACATATAAGTATTGATTAACATGATTCATGTTAGATTTTTTGTTGAAATCAAATTGGCATTGTATAAGACGTTTTAAAATTTCCATATCGTGTGCTTGAAGCACATCGCCAAGCATCTCATAATACATGCCATAGACTTCATAATATTTTCTGACTATCGCATGCTTGTCATCACTGCTGACGGCAACAGGCCATTTATATTTATCGATGTAGGTTTGAATAGGTGGTACTTTTAGTTTAAAAATATCGTGCTTTTTTAATAGTTCGGCGGATAAGAATGAGCCATATTTAAAATATAAATACTGGTTAAATAAAGTGAGGCCACCATCTCTTGCTATTTTTCCTATTAACGGATCTCTTCTAGAAAAATCACGATAAATAGTTTCCTGAAAATATATTGGTGCCTCCATGCGGGTCCATAGTGCATGACGATCTAGTTTTTTTTCTTTTACCAGTGTGTGCATTAACTGCAAGCTTTTTTCTGCTTGCTTGCGGTTCTCTGGTAATAAATCAAATATCAAATCCAAATGTTGCATGGGTTTCTTCTGGATTTTTTCTTTGATCTGATTGGCGTCTATTGCTCTGTGAGCGGGCATTTGACTTTCCTCCGAATTAAAAAAGGAAATCAAGCATGGAGGTGTTATTTGTATATTATATTCCTAACCTATTAATTAATAAACGGCCGTTTAGTTGGGAATATATAACTTATTGATTGTAGACGCGTATAGCTAGATGCTTTGTAAACTACTTGTAACACTCAATGATGATCATGGCTTGGATTGGGAGATAAACATTTTAAGAAATACTGTTGACACAAACTATTTAAATAGTTATTTTGTGCCGGTCGATCGTATGAACATGTCATAAAGCGCTGAAAGCAAAAAATCACGTCTGTCATCAATATTTCCATCCACACATCCTAGCAGAAAATCATTTTCGGTTTTTAACTTTTTTCTCATTCACTAATCGTTGTCGAACGTCTTTTTATCATAAAAAATATTTTTACTTACATAAAGGAGTTGTACATGCTAAGCCAAGAGTTTAGTGCAAAAGGTTTCTGTTATATTGACTCGAATCATTATCTAAATAGTGAGAACTCATCCTCGATTCATGATCTCAAGAAGCTATTTGAGGTTGAGCTACAAGAAGATGGATATGAGTTTCGTAAACGAGCTTATTTAAAGCTTCGGTGGGATAGATTAAAAGGTGAAATTTATGCGCCACAAAATCAAGTTTATTATCAGTCAGCACTCGCTAATCAAGTTGATGGTGGCAAAGAAAGGCAATTTAAAATAATCAACGAAGATGCACTACACATTTGCACTCGGGATAATATTACCCAATTTATTTGTGCAAACGAATATACCTGTCCTAATTACGATTACACCAACGGTAGCGTATTGGGCTCTATCACGTTAGATGATAACAATCCACTTTCGGCAAGATTGATTCAATTCGCAAAAAAAAGCTTAAAGATATTGGGTGTTAAAAATTTGATTAATCACATGGAATTATTTTTGACGAAAGATAATGAAATAGTTTTTTTAGAAGTGTCGGCGCGTCCGCCTGGAGGTTTGGTTAATTTAATGCATAAGACTAATTTCGGTATTAATTTGGTAGATGAAGATTTTTTTATGCAGACAGGCGTTGATATTGAGATAGCGAAGTTGCCATCAAGTGATTACGCTTTTTGGGCACTATTTCCATTAAGACCTGGCAAGGTTTCCCAATTACATCAGCCTATTGTTTGCAGTCGATTTGATATTCAATGGTTTGTTAACAGCGGTAGTGTCATAGAAGAGCAAGACTGTAAAAATATCGTCGGCAAGGCAGCTCATGCGGTTTTCTACAATACAGATAAAAACGCATTACGCCAAGACTTTGAGCGTATCAAAAATCATGTAGCTATTGGGGTTGGATTGTAATGCGTGCTTCCACTCAAACAGTTGGCAATTTGGCAATGCTCATGTATGCATTGGTGACGGCATTGACTAGCATTTTGATTCATCACACGACTCAACAGATAGCCCCGTTATTATCCGCGTTTTATACTTTTTTATTTTGTATTTTAGTATACAACGGCATTTCGAAGGTGATACCTAGCAAACTTTCTCTCATTAAAAAATCTTGGTTTGATGTTTTAATGTTAAATTTCACCACGGCAATTTGTTGGATATTTGCATTTTATTCTTTGAAATATATACCGCCAGAGCTGTATTTGTTTGTTTATCTGTGTGGAATGCCGATAGCATTTTCTTTTCTATATAAAACTCAATGGGTGAAAGCAGCTATACTTTTCACTGGGTTAATGATGCTGGCTATGACTTATCATGGAGATACGCTTTTACTAGGGGTTTCATTAGCTTTTGTTGGCGGAATATTTGGTACAATATATTCTATTTTTTCAAAGAAAATGACAGTAGATTTTTCTACGCTAGAAATATTGTCTTTGCGTTTTTATCTGACAGTGTTCATAACCTTTCTGTTAAGTGCTTGTTTTGGAAAAATTCAGTTGATGCATGTTGATTTTTATTTAAAGTTTTCATTGTTGTCGCTGATTTCAGTAGTGTTGCCATTAACATTGTTTCAAGTAGGGATTAAAAATCTGCATTTGACTAGAGCTCTATCTTATTTACCACTGGCTCCGTTAGCTTGTTACGCCATTAATTTTATTTGTACGGATGCATCATTTAATCCATTGCAACTGACAGCGGTTGTTTTTCTGAGTATTGCTATGCTGTTTTAGCCCTGTATTTTTTCACAGCATAATTCATGCTGCGTAATCATTTCTCGAAGTTTTCTTTTCCTTTATCCCATTATTTTTTACTGACGAGGTCATCTATTATGATGAGCAACTTGATGCAAGACAGGGTAATCAGCGCTAAATACCCGGTATTAGTGATAATCTTATGCGCCTGCTTTTGTTTTTATAAATATGTTTTGCAAATCTATCCTAGCATTATTACCGATCAACTGATGAGTGAGTTCCAGCTTACGGGCCTTGGTTTGGGAAATCTCGCTGGAACATTTTATTACTCACTCATGATATCGCAATTATTTGTCGGTGTAATATTGGATACGTGTAACATACGTTGGGTAACATCAGCTGCTATCTTAGCTTGCGCTGTCGGTGCCATATTTTTTTCAGAAACACACAATTTACTTGTTGCAGAGTTGGCTCGCTCACTCATGGGCATTGGTGTTGCATTTGCTACGGTAACTTATTTGAAGTTGGTGTCAATCTGGTTTCCAGAGCGGCATTATGCTTTTATTAGCGGTTTGTTGGCAACTGCAGCTATGTCAGGCGCGGTTTTTGGTGAGGCACCCTTATCATGGTTTATTGGAAACCTAGGTTGGCGTGAATGTTTATGTAATATAGGATTAGCAGGTATTGTCCTAACGATATTGTTTAATGCTGTTGTGCGTGATTCATCGAGCATCTCAAGACAAGAAAAATCAACTAAAGGATCGCGTGTATGTTTCCAAGATATTTTACAAGTCATTAAAAATAAACAGAACTGGTTGCTAACTCTTTATGGCGGTTTGGCATGTTCTCCAATGGCTGTGTTCGGCGGACTCTGGGGAAACCCTTTTTTACAGCAAGCCTACCATATAGATAAAACGCTTGCAGCGTCTATGGTTTCTCTGGTGTTTGTCGGTCTAGGCATAGGCAGTCCCTTATTTGGATTGTTATCAAGCCATATCGGAGATAAGCGACGCGTTATGTTTTTTAGTACGTTGTTATCGTGTGCTGCGGTCAACTTGGTCTTGTATTGTCATCCTCTTCCTATCTGGTTGTTAGGGCTATTGCTGTTTGTTTTTGGTTTTTCATTAGGTGCATTTATGTTGGTTTTTTCTGTAGGCAAAGAATTTAACGATGTGAGACTGGCTGCAACTGTGATTGCAATGATTAATGCTAGCGATGCAGTATTAGATGGCATCACGGAACCCGGAATAGGAAAGATATTAGATTGGGGTTGGGATGGAAGAATGATTGGAGGTGCTCACTATTTTTCATTACACAGCTACCATGCAGCATTAGCCGTGTTGCCAATATATTTGTTAGTGGCAGCGTGGCTACTTTGTTTTTTGAAAACAACCAAAAAGTAGGTATTTACTTGAAAAATAGGCTAAAAATGCGCATTACGTCAAGGCATAAGCAGTAGTTCCCGCTAACCGCAGGCTTAGATCTTGTTGTAGCGCGAATGAATGCCAGGATGGCATTCGTAGGCACATGGATGTGCCGTTTAGAGCGCGGAAACAATATCTAAGCCTGCGGTTAGCGGGAACTACTGAGGCATAAGTCAAAAATAATCACCCATGTTACAATATCGCATCGTATTTACAATTAGCTTCAACTTTGCCTAAGAGTAAAGGACCTGAGGATCGTGTTGGTGCTCTTTGTGCTGAGTTAGATGCGGATATGGCTGCTGTGGTTAAGCCAAGACGTTCGCATGCAAGTTCACCAGGGCTGACTTCTTAAAGATAGATTATGCTGGAATATAAACAATGATCAAAAAAACATGCCTTGTGACCGGCGCAAATTCAGGTATTGGCAAGGAGATTGCGCTGGGGTTAGCAATGCTAGGCGAGCATGTCATTCTCGTCTGTCGTAACGAAGAAAAGGGCAAGGCAGCGCTAGAAGACATTAAAGCAAAATCGGGATCAGAGACTATCGATCTCTTGATAGCAGATTTGTCATCACAATCAGAAATTAGATCGCTTTCTAAGACTATGCATGATCGCTATTCGGCGCTCCACGTTTTAATTAATAATGCAGGACTTGTTCTCACAGAGAAAACTGCTTCGGTCGACGGTATCGAAATGACGCTGGCAACTAACCATCTAGGCCCGTTTCTGTTAACAAGTCTGCTGCTTGATCTGCTGAAAGCGGGAGCTCCATCCAGAATTATTAACGTTTCATCAGCGATACAAAAATGGGCGACAGTTGATCTGAATGATTTGCAATTCACACATCGAAAGTACAAATTTATGAAAGCTTACGCACAATCTAAATTGCTTATGAATATAGTGACATTCGAATTAGCGCGAAGACTTGAGGGAACCCGTATCACAGTCAATTGCCTTCACCCAGGCGCAGTCAAAACCCATCTTGGCAGCGGTAGTGCGCATAATCCAGTTTTAAAAATCATTGATAAACTCATTAAAGTTTTTTTTATTACACCCAAGGCGGGAGCGATAACCCCGATTTATTTGGCTACCGCAGCTGAAGTAGAAGATGTCACAGGAAAATATTTTATGAAATGCAAACCTGTTGCATCAAGTCCTATTTCTTATGATCATGATATTGCAAAAAAGGTGTGGGAAATAAGCGAAAAATTTGTCAATAAATGAGCGCTGAAGAGGTAATATAAACGCTGATCATAACAGCGAAATTAAAACCAATACAATTGCCCGCTTCTCTCCTCTTAATAGAAAAACAAATGCTCGAGTTGTGATTTTTTTAAATCTGATATTCAGCCACGTAGAAGGTGTCCAGTAATTCTAAAGCGTCATATCTTTGCAGCAAGTAGCCTGGATTTTGCTGATGCTATATTGCCGATTTGTATCGCCAAAATCGAGGCATAAAATAAGCACAAATCGCCACGCCAGCAATACATAAAACACCACCAGATACTACAGAAGTTGTAACACCAAAAAGAGCGGCGACTAAACCAGCCTCCGTATCACCCAATTTAGGGCCACTTAAATAGCTAAGCATTTCGATGCCAGCTAATCGGCCACGATATTCATTTTCAACCACTTCATTCCATAATGTGCTGCGAAAAATTCCGCTCACAGCATCTGCAGCACCGGCGCATGCTAAAAAGAATAGCGCTATCCAGAAATGACTAGAAAGGCCAAAGAAAATAATGGCAACTCCCCATAACACGGCTGAGCCTGAAATGGCCATGCCATGTCGTTTAAAATACTTAGCCCATCCACTCCAAAAAGAAGCAAGTAGAGCCCCGACAGCGGGTGCAGAATAAAGCATTCCTAAGGCGGTCGCTCCTCCATGGCTTTCAGCAATAACTGGAAATAAGGCGGTAGGCATGCCAAACACCATCGCAACAAAATCCACCCAATAACTCCCCATTAATTCTTGTCGGGAAGTCGCATAGAAAAAGCCTTGTTTCAGAGAAGACCAGGTTGATAGGTCTCGTTTACCTTGTGGCGCAGGAATTTTTGTAATGAGCAGCAATGTCACAAGAGATGTTGCAAAAGTCGCTACATCCACCAAAAAGGTAATGCCAACGCCAAAACAGGCGAGTATTAAACCGCCCAGAGCAGGGCCGGCTATCATACCAAAACTATATTTAAACGAAGAAAGCACTCCAACCGTTGGAAAGTCTGTTTTCTCAACCAATTGCTGAGTAATGCTTTCTAACGCGGGACGATGAAAACCATTGATAGCTGACATCAATGTGGCAACAATAAAAATAATCCACAAACTCGGGTGCGGTAAGAATGCATTCCAAGCTAGTAATAACGACCCCAAGGCAAGTAGAGATTCTGTCATTAGCAATAACAACCGTCGATGATGACGATCAGCGAACACGCCACCCACTAAAGCGGTGACCAATAGTGGTAACAATTGAAATAGACCCAGCAAGCCCACCATCAGTGTGGATTGTGTTTCATGATAAATTTGATAGGGTAAAACAATACCTGTAATCATGGTGCCAATAAAGGAAACTAGTTGCCCAATAAATAAAAGTCGGTAATTGGCGTTGCGATACAACAAAGATTGGAAGATTATTTTCATAAGTTAGGATTCAATAGGTGTGTGTTGCAATTATATGACTTCGAATGTGCATTGTCTTTATCATTAAGCGGCTGCCTATTTTTAAAAACAATGTGGTAGGAATGCATTCCAGTAACATTATAAGATAGAGCAGGGCGGTTCATAATCATAATCGCTGGGGACGTCTTCCCTTTGTGGAGCTGACCGAATGTCGCAATGCCGAGCCAGGAGGACATTTTAAGCTAAAACGTATTATTCATATGTAAAATAAATTATTCATGAACTTTTAACAAATTTTTTATTTTTGTTACACATTA
>Ga0207012_1023_pt1 | contig 46160 bp, 38 predicted proteins | sample Alteio_BWMinCont_80_FD_153471 | JGI IMG/M metagenome (GOLD analysis project Ga0207012, IMG submission 153471) | Enriched cells from forest soil in Barre Woods Harvard Forest LTER site, Petersham, Massachusetts, United States -... | ecosystem: Environmental > Terrestrial > Soil > Temperate forest >...
TATTGATGGGTATAATCTTCTCTTCTCCCAGTTGCATGTCGGTGAGGACCTGCGCAGTCAGCGGCAGGCCCTCATCTCAGATTTAGCTAACAAAATCAACCTTCTCGATATACAGGCTACCCTAGTTTTCGATTCTCAGTATCAGCCAGATGATGGGTCACAGTCGCACTATAAAAGCTTAAAAGTTTGCTTCACAGCTCTCGGCGAGACAGCAGATGAGTTTATCCTTCAAGAACTAAAGGAATCTCTTACTCCAAATCAAGAAACAGTAGTGACTTCAGATAGAAAGCTAGCGAGACTTTGTAAAATGAAGCTTGCACATGTGATGGGTGTGACTGAATTTACTCTTTGGCTTTCCAAACGATTTAAGAATAAGCGTCGTCAAATCAAGACTAATCAACAGCCAATTAAACCAATCCATACAGTAAATACAGTTCTGACTCCATTAATACCAGAACCAGAAAAAATCATTCCATCGACGACTCAAACTGCGATTGAGGATCCAAAAGCATCTGTGGAGGAGTGTTTTGGCTCTTACCTTCAAATATTTGAATCGTTAGTTCCCCCAATCGAGCAAAAACCTCCAAAACCCTTGACGGCTAAAGTGCGTAAGCAGAAATCAAAAAAGCCTCCTCAAACTATTCAGAGCGATCCTCTGGAATCAGATATGGATCGTTGGTTGCGCCAGTTCTCGATTGACAAATAGTGTAGGAGATGGTAGAGTTTCTTGTAACTAGTTTGAATTGCAATAGCAGACTGAAGAGTTGATTCAGTAATTCCCAAATCGGCCCTCCGGGCCTCTATATTTTTTTTGTCGACCCAGGGTTCCACCCTGGGCTTACACGTGTAGGCCCTCCGGGCCATTAATACATTTGCTATGGCCCGGAGGGCCTTCATGTAATAGCCCAGGGTGAAACCCTGGGTTGACCAAAAAAATATAGAGGCCCGGAGGGCCGATTTGGGAATTACGGAAGCAACTCTGAAGGCCTGCGTTATAGTCAACCAAAAATAAAATTGAGAGATGATGTTTAGTTTGAAAGCATTGCCCATACAGTTAGTGATCAGCATATTAGCTGCATTTATGCTCGGCTATGTATTAGATGTCTTTTATGTCTCTTTTTTCTATTCTGTCAGCTCTTGTTTTATAGAATTTCTTGTTTTTACTCTTCCTTTAATGGTATTTAGCTTTATTTTTCGTGCACTTGTCAATAGCAAGCGCAATTCTCTTCTGCTCCTACTACTGATATTTGCTGGGGTAACAATCTCTAACTGTGTGGCCTTAGCTGCAGCCTATTTTTTCGGTCAGGCCTTCTTGCCAATGCTAGGTCTTGCTCACACTCCCGATTTTGTCACTAAGTTCACATCGGAAGTGACTTCGCTTTTTGCGTTCAATTTCCCCTTTATCATTAGAACTGAAATTGCCATGTTAGTAGGGATTGTCGGGGGAGTGGTGATTAGCATGTTAAACGAAGAAAATCGAGTGAAAGTGGTGGCGCAAAAAATAGCTATTCAACTGAGCGATTGGATCGCCTTATTTCTTCAAAAAATATTTATGCCGTTATTGCCACTATATGTATTTGGATTTTGTCTTAAACTGAGCTACGACCAAGCGCTTATTCACTTATTCCAACAGTTTGGCAAAGTGTTTTTATTGAGTATGACACTCGTTGTCGGATACATCTACTTACTCTATTTTCTAGGTTCTGGAATGAGTTTCAAAAGGACTCAACATCATTTAAAAACAATGGCTCCAGCGGGACTTACTGGATTTAGTACGATGTCGAGTGCGGCTACAATGCCTGTCACTATAGTCTGTACCGAAAAAACGACCAAAGATCGGAATTTTACAGATCTCATCATTCCTTCCACTGCAAATATTCATATGTTAGGGGATGATCTCACCATTGTGATGATCGCCATGACCCTACTTTCGATTTTTGGGTTACCTTGGCCGGGATTCATTGCCTTCATTCCTTTTGCAATAGCTTTTTCCTTAGCTAAATTATCATGCGTGGGTGTACCTGGAGGCAGTGTGTTAGTTGTACTACCAGTCCTGCAAACCTACCTGGGATTTACCCCAGAAATGATCAGCATCCTCACTACCATCTATATCTTACAAGATTCTTTTGGCGCCGCTGCTAATGTGATGGGTAATGGTGCCTTCGCGCTGATTATTCAACGTATCTCCCATTACTTTTCTAAAAAGTCTTTTTGATCTTGATACCGGCCCTCCGGGCCTGAATATTATTTTGGATTACCCAGGGTTGACACCCTGGGCTATCACATGATGGCCCTCCGGGCCATAGCAAACATATTAATAGTTCAGAAAGAATCAGTATTGAATTAATGGCCCGGAGGGCCTAAATGTAATAGCCCAGGGTGTCAACCCTGGGTAATCCAAAATAATATTCAGGCCCGGAGGGCCGATATCGAATTCACGTTAATCTGATGCGTATGTGACAGGTCACCGCGCTCCAAATTATCTCACTATTCTTCACAGTCGTGGAGATCGGTATCGAGATCACAAGGGCATTCACGCAAGAAGTCCACATTTATGTAATAATGTTTATTGTTAATAATTGACATTAATTTTTAATTTATTTATATTTGTATTGTTTTAATTATGAAAAATTAAATTATGTGAGTATTTTATGAATATTATTTCAAATCAATTAATCTCAACCGAATCAACGAATCAATTAAGTACTGTTATAATGATAGTTCCACATGAGGACCGTCATATGAAAATGAAATATTATATGGCACAGATTTGGGACTTAAGAGCTCCAGCCTACACCCCTACTTGTAATGGACCCGACCTTAGCACCATAAGTAAAAAAATTTTGTTGTCACATCCAGATATTTCTTTTGAGATCATTAATTTAACTCCTAGAGACATCATTCATTTAGTTTTTTTGGATCCCAAGAGACAGGAACCGTCTGAAATTATTCCTGCTTTTCGACAAGGAAATATATGGGAAATTAAGCATACAGTAACTAGATGTAATGCCCAAGTCCATACCATCACTAAGCATGAGCACAGGTTTATGTTAGAAGCGCCTCCTTCTGATGAAAAAAGCTCACAGAAATATAAGACAGTTTTCATACTCTCGCAGTCAGAATCGGAGGCTCCCAATATAATAATTGCTCAGGAAATAAATTTATATTTTCTCGAACACTCCATAAAAACTGGTATTATTGCGATTCCAGATCCTTACATATCGTCTTGTAACCCAGTATCAATACATACAGCAGTTCAAAGGCTTCACCCAGAATCAACTGCATCAGCTTCTAATCCGGCTCCAAAACCAAAACCAAAAGCAAAACCAACAGTTATAAAGGTTCAAAAGCCACAACCACAACCAATTGTATTCGCTCCTCGCGCTGCTCCACAGCCACAACCACAGCCACAGCCAACTGTACCAGCTCCTCGCGCTGTTACAGGTTTAGATATGTTACTTGCAGCGATTAACTTACCGAATATAGATTCAGAATATACGAGCTTGGATGAAGATTCAGATCAGACTAGCGATGGGCAGGAAAAACCCTTTATTACTAGACCCAAAGTGACTCAAATGGTTCAAAGAAGAAAAGTAGGAAGGCCGCGCAGTTTTACAAAAAGAAAAGCACTCGACTCTGAAGAACGTCATTCCGGGCTTATTTCCCCAGAGTATAGGAAAACTTATCTTCCTAAGAGCCCTTCAAAAGATTCATCAACGATGTCTGACACCTCTGATGATCCTAAAAACCCTATTCATGAGGAAAAGCGTCCATCTCCTTTAAGAAAACGTAATTTAGATTTGGTTCTAGCCGCTTCCCCTCCCCATTCGAAAAAGGGAAAAATAGATAAATTCTCAAGAAGTGATGGTAAGGCAGTTGCCTCCCCAAGCTCAGTTCCTGATATGCCTGAAGAACTAGCAGTTAATCCACTGGTAGCATTGGGAGCAGAACCTGGTAATTGGAGCTATGCATCCACCATGTATGCTGACAAAGATGTGATGGATTTTCTAAAGAAGTGTACTCGAAAACTGAAGAGAGATGGATACACCCAAAGGAAATCCACATATACAGAATTTGTTCTGAAAGCAATGACAGATGGAGTAATGCCTGGAGCAAAAGAGAAAATTGAAATAAGGAAAATAGCCGGTAGGGGAGAGGGTGGTTTTGCTAAGGGAGTCGGATTCAAAAAAGGGGACCCTGTCACTGCCTATTTTGGTGAATACAAGTTCTGCGAAACCCTTGATAAAGCAAACGATTCGGGATGTCGCTGGGGGCTTGGAGATACTAGGAATGCTCAGTATAGTCGTTTGGTCGTCGATGCTTTTAAATTTAGGAATGAAGCTAGCAAAATCAATCATGCAGATACACGTGCTCTAATTCCAGGCAAGGCTATCACAGTAGCCAATTTGATAGAACAAGAAGTTATCGTTTTTAAAGATGGTATTTATTGGAAAGTCCCACTTCTTATTGCATCTCGGAATATTAATCCTGGTGAGGAACTGTTTTGTAACTATTTTAATAATGACAATATGTTGAATTCCAACTACGATTGGGGCCCAATACAACCAGAACCAGATGATTGTGTGTTTCTCGCAGTAGGAGAAAAAAACTATTCCCCTGAGGTGACTGTAGCAGCCCGTGCAATTAAAACTCTAGATGATTTATCAGATGTCTGGAATGAAAAAACTCGTTTACCAGATGCGCGTCCTATATGTGAGCATCTTATAAGCATTTCGAACGGCTTTGGTACTGATCCTTTCGCATGTCAAATCAAAATGGTACATGAAGATGTTCGGGGATTTGTAGTGAAAGCTCGTTATCCAATCGATCCGAGTAGCGAGAAAAACAATAAAGTGCTTGGATATTTTTCAGGGGAAATTGATTTTGCTGCGAAATGCTGTGGAAAATCATTTATTCATATTCTACCAGAACCCTATGACGAATTATGTATCAGTGGGAATGAAAAGCGAAACTGGGTGCACTATGTGAGAGAAACCGAGGATCGGACACTTGCCAATGTCGTTAAGAAGTTATATGTTGCTAATGTTGATGGACTTCCAAGAATGGTGCTTGAACTAAAAAGACCTGTTCAAGCGGATGAAGAATTATTGCTATTCAAAGAAATACCGAAGGTACGACCCTCCAAAAGTGATCATGGCCCAGCTGCTGCATCGCCTCCTCCTGAAATAGAGAAACGTGTGACAAGAGGTCGCCCCTGACACAAATAGAAGAACGACCGGTGAGTAAGAGGAGAACATCGAAACCCAAACATAGTGATATGCTCAAATAATAAGACGAAGCTTTTCAGTCGCTTCAAATTAAAATTAATTAATAATAGGTGTAATTATGAATCTTTCCCAAACGCAAAGACCATCAGGTCGTGCAGAACAAACTTCGATGTTCCAACATCCTCTAACAAGGCAATCTACAGGAGCTTTGCTAGAAAGTTTTTTTTCTCTTTCAGATCGTAGAACGACAGATCTGGGTAGATGTTGTATACCATCACCAATGAAACAAACAAGTGCCGCAAGTGCCGTTTCTATCAACTCTAGCCGGATTACAGGTCCGTTGTCATCCGATTCAGTTCCATCTCTCCCTTCTCCTTATGTTTCTAACTTCTCAGTACAACCTACACCACAATTTGATGACGATGCTCCTAGTCCTGGAATGTTGGAGGCTAGTAATGCTTTATTAGAACTACACAATACACCATCGCCAGAGAATACTTCTGAGGTTGATGAAGAGGAAGGATCATCTTCAGAGAACACTTCTGAGACGGATGGAGAGTGGAAACCATTTGTAGGGAAAGGAAATAAGAAAAAACAGGTTTTTGTGATAACAGGGGATCGTTGTCGGAAGGTCAGTCAGAGTGCAGCTGCTCCCTTCTTACGGATGTTAGCTAACAACCCCAATGCTTTGGGATCAGTTAAATCCATTGCTAATCAGTTTGGACTGTCAAGTGCACAATCCTCTAGCTTACCTGCAGACCAATCTCGTTCCGTTAGTATTGGTAAGAGAAAAGTGGGGGCATTAAAGGGAATTTCTAAGGCTGTTGATGGATTAGCAAAACGTCCAAAGAACGAAAGAGAATCCTCGCAAGAAGTGTTAGGAAAATCCCCAAAAGAAGCGTTAGGAAAAAAGCACTCATTTGAAATAACAGTTTTAGATGAAGCTAGAAGAGTGTTTAGAGAGAAATTAAAAGTAAACCAAAGCACTCCTTTGAGTGGACAAGAACCCAAGTGGTTTGCTTCCCTTGAAGAGTATATGCAAGCAATTGTATCAGAGGAGGGTTGTGACCAGTATGATGGACTTCAAATGGGAAGTAAAAGCACAAAAGGCCTACGGAAAGGTCTACGAGAAGTTCATTTTGGTTGTGACATGGAGGCTGGAACGGTATTTTGTGTTGCTACAGGTTATGTCGACCTAGCTGCAAATCATAAAGCGAATCTAGAAGATTTCCAGCTAGGTGGGACTATCTGGGATGGACTTGTTTTAATTCCCGGTAAAGATGCTAATAGAAGAGAGAATGCTTTAAATCATATGCATGCAACAGATAGTAGAACCTATAGCAATGCATTTCCTTGGCTGACTACGCATGAAGGCAAACTTATCATCGCTGCAGTAACGAGCAGAAAGGTCAGTAAAGACCAAGTTGTTCGCGTGAAATATGGTTAGTTTTTAATCGTTATTCCTTTTTCAATGAGCTGAGGGTGTCGGTTAATCCAAGATTGACACTGTTTTCCTAGACGCATCGGGACATTAGTTAGCACCCCATCGACAACAAATGGTGTGGGAATCGTGTGCTGACGCACCCATTTTTGTAAAGAATGGAACAACTCGGTATTCGGAAAATCATCTGAATGACGAATTGTGATCACATCTTTTGTGCTTGGATCCTGAAATAATTGAGGGTAACCAAATTGGACTCCCCAACGGATATTTTGCGTTCCAAACACCATAGAACGGAATTTCTTATCTTCTACCGAATACCCGATGTTGCTTGTTTGCATCTGAATGACCGGTTTCCCTATGCGGATAAGCTGCTGATTCGCTCCAGCTGGGATGGCGTATAGCGCGTCTAACGTGGTTGTCATGACACTCGAAAACACACTTTGATAGGTGGTTGGATTAGGAAGTTCCCCAGAAGCTAAAGTATCAACGTAGGTTTTATAGTGATCAAGAAAGTCTGCTGGAGAGACAATTCCTTTGCCGATCGGACTCACTGTTCCGCCGAGAGCAAGATAAAAAGAGCCAAGCGATTCAAAAAGGGCGCCCATCTCCTCTGCACTCAATAACGCTTGTACATATAGCCATTTAGATGCTTGAAGAGTCGATTCTTGGGCAGTGCTAATCCGTATCTGATCCATATATCGTTATTTTTTTTCCATGATCGAGAGAATGATGATCCAAACAATTCCAATACAAATTGCACTATCGGCGATATTAAAAACAGGAAAATCATATCCCCAAAGGATAAAATGAAGCATGTCTACGACATGACCATATAAAAAATAGTCAAAAATGTTACAAGCAGCCCCTGAGATGATCAGGGCTAGGGGAATGGACCAGTTTTTCTGCTTATTTAGCCAAAACGCATAAACAATTAAGAAAATAACAAGAACAATTCTCAGATAGAGCAAAGGCATCTGAAAATCGCGAAATAATCCCCAAGCAGCCCCTTGGTTGATTTGATGGCTAAGAGAAAATTCAATTCCGAAGAAATCCTTAAAGACTCCGATACCGCCATAAGGGTACCAGAGCCAACTACTCCTCATTCGAGGTAAATAGTTGTGAGTCAAGAATTTAGATGTGAAGTCTAAAATGAATACCAAGATCGCAACATATAACGGCAGCATTGATCTCGTTTTTGATTTTACCGCTCCCACTCTTAGATCAGCCCTTTTTCAAGCTGTTCCTGCGCTTTTACAGTCATAGTTGCATAAGGAATGGCTTCAAGTCGAGCTATTGGGATATCTAGACCCGAGACATCGCACACTCCATACGTGTTTTCCTGGATTTTTTCCAATGCACGTTCAATCTGCTTTAAGATGTGGTACTCGCGCGATGATACTTCTAAACTAATCGTACGATCGAAATCATCGGTTCCCTGATCAGCTTGGTGCTGTGAATAAGCGCCCGTTTCATCAGAACTTTTTACATCGGCAGCTGAGCCTTGTATCGAATGACTAAGTTGCTTTCGCAGCTCCTCCAAACGTTTTTTAAAGTAAGCAATTTCACTTTTTTTGAGTGCCATCGCATGCCTCCCCATTTGTCTAAATTAATGAACGTTAGTGCTTTGTAAAAAGCAAAAAATTGAATAGTAATCGGTATGTATAAGCGATAGGATGAATATTCGCAAGCATTATTATATCATTTAGTGCTTCAAATAAAATATTTAATGCGTTATCCATAGGGAATGGGATTTAAAGAATTAGTAAAGAGGGTCACCTCTTCAACTGCAATATGGCGCGGCGCTTCCTTTGGACTAATCCTCGCTTCTCTTTCCCTATGGATTGCTTCTACCATTGATCTAATCAATAACAGTGTCCCCTGGGGAGATGCCACAGCTTATTTTCTAGTCGGCTCTATCACAACATTCATCATCGGGGCACTCATTGTTCTGTTGTGGCTCATTTTTACCCCACTTTCTCTCCTATATAAATGGGCATTCGCCTGCTTTCTCTTCGTGGTCTACTATTTCTTTATTCCGCAACAAACAGCAATAGGGATCGCTTTTATTTCTACATGGGCTCTCCTTTCATTTTCACTCGCTGGAGGTGCTTTGGGATTCCTGATCGGAGTTTATGGAATCCCGCGCAAAAATGAGGTTAGCACCACCTCCTTCAATCTGTTCACAGCCATTATTTCCTTATTAATCGGACTCATTGGCATCGCCTTACTCATCTATCTACTATTCGATAACCACAACGAATTTCATCCCCAAAGCCTACCAATGGAAAATCAAAAAAAAGTAGACGAAATCGCTCTACCTAACCCGTCTCTCCCTGGGGCGTTCGCCGTCGGAGCATTCACTTATGGAACAGGAAATGATTTAAAACGACCAGAATACAATCAAAATGCATACCTAAAAAGTCGCTCGGTAGACGGAAGTGAATTTGTGGATGGATGGACTGGAATCGAGGGGTGGTTAAGAACGCGCCACTGGGGATTTGATGCAACTCAACTTCCTTTAAATGGACGGATCTCTTATCCCATTGGAGATGGCCCATTTCCGCTGGTGATGATCGTTCACGGTAATCACGAAATGTCGGCGCCGTCTGAGCAAGGCTATGAGTATTTAGCTTCACTTTGGGCAAGTCATGGTTTTATTGCCGTCTCAATAGACGAGAACTTTCTCAATGGAAGCTGGATTGATCTCTTTGATTCCTTAGAAGAAGTGCCGGCGAGAGGATGGCTATTACTTGAACATCTGACGTTGTGGCGCGATTGGAATCGACAAAAAGATCATTTTTTTTACAATAAAGTAGATATGGACCGCATTGCCTTAATAGGACACTCCAGAGGAGGGGAGGCGATTGCAGTAGCAGCGGCCTTAAACAAGCTGAGTCATTATCCCGGAAACGGCAATATCGAGTTTGATTATAATTTTAATATTCTAGCCCTTGGAGCAATCGCCCCTGTTGATGCTCAATTTATGCCTGGGGGGAGACGGATTGCTCTCAACAATATCGATTATTTTGTCATCCACGGTTCTCATGATGGAGATGTGCGTAGCATTGAAGGAGCAGCGCAATACCATCGGATCCATTTCACCGATAAAGAGTTTCATTTCAAGGCTGCCTTATATGTTGTGGGGGCTAATCATGGACAATTCAATACCATGTGGGGAATAAGAGACGCTCCGCTCCCCGCAATCTCTCTCTATGATACTGAAAAAATTATTCCAGCAGAACAGCAACAGCAAGTGGCAAAAGTCTATTTAACAGCCTTTTTAGAGGCTTCCCTACACAATATGAAGGGGTATCTACCCTTATTTCGCAATTATTGCACAGGACTAAAATGGTTACCTTCTACCCTCTATATTAATGAGTTTGACGACTCAACTTTTCAAAATATTGAAGTCGTGGATGGAAATATCGATATTTCCAAAACAAAGCTAAAAGGGAGCCATGTCGAAGGGAAAAATTTGGATGTATGGCGACAAAGTCAAATTGTCCTACGCGATGGCACCCCTCTTAATCTGGGAATCATGCTCAGATGGGGCAATCATCACAAACATACCCCCGAGTATAAAATCGATTTTCCATCGAATAGTTTTGCGATTACAGGATCAAGTGTGCTTACTCTCTCAATAGCAGGTGCATCAGAAGTAGCTGGAGGTCAGGTCAATCCGATCGATTTTATGATTGAATTGAAAGATAGTGCCGGGACAAAGGCAGCAGTTCCACTCAGTTCATATGCGCCTCTCATGCCTGCTGTTTATGCTAATGTCATGAAAATGCCATTTTTAGATCCTTATGCAGATGCAGAACAAGTGTTTCAAACATTTGAATTTCCACTGAAAGCATTTAAGGAAAATAACCCACACTTAGACTTGAATTCAATCAGCAGCATTAATTTAATCTTCAATCGTTCACCTGAGGGTTTTATCATTCTCGAAGATATTTCTTTTCATGATTAAAGAGGTTTGCTGTCATCTTTCCCATCTTGTTCATCCTCAAAAATTGTTCTTTTGGACTTGCATTGATATTTTGAAAGTGATTACTTGGAGTTGAATACTCGGAGATTGATATGAATAACATCGAAATTGTAGCCATTGGGAATGAAATTTTAAAAGGAAACATCAACAATACTAACGCGACTGAAATCAGTCAGGCCCTGTTTCTTGCTGGATACCCCACCTCCCGTCATTCCGTGTTACCCGATGATGCTGTCGAACTAAAAGCAGCATTAGGGGAATCTCTGAAGCGAAGCCGAATCGTCATTTCCACAGGGGGACTCGGTCCTACCTGCGATGACATTACACGACAAATTGCAGCCGAACTATTCGATTCAGACTTTCATCTAGATGAAAAACTCCTTCAAACGCTTAAACAACGATATGGTAACCTACCAGCAAGTCTAGAAAACCAAGCAACAGTCCCCACCAAGGCCATCATCTTGAATAATGAGTATGGGACCGCTCCTGGACTTGTATTTCATAACTCAGAAAACACTCTGATTCTAATGCCTGGTGTACCACGTGAAATGCGTGCCTTGCTTCATCAAAAAGTGATCCCCTTCATTCAAAAACACTATCCAAACACCCGGTACGTCACCCGTACATTGCATTTTTTCGGACTCAGTGAATCAAGTGTCGATCCTCATTTACGAGATCTTCAAAAGAAACTCCCTGATATTGACATTGGAATCTATCCTACCCATGGGACTGTAAAAGTGCAATTCACTCTCGATGCAACAAAAAATTCCGCTGCACAAAGTCAGCTTGACGAGGCTTGCCAATCCCTAGCAAAAGCATTTGCCTCCAACCATTTCGAAGCAGCATCTGGAAAACTTGAAGAAGCTGTGCATCAGCGATTTATCGAAAAGAATTGGACCCTTAGTCTTGCAGAATCATGCACCGGAGGAGGGATCGCCGCTCGCTTAACCAAATTACCAGGAGCTTCCAAATACTTTCTCGGTGGAATTGTCAGTTACTCAAATGCCTTAAAAGAGCAATTACTCAATGTACCACAAAGCACACTATCGACTTATGGGGCTGTAAGCCAGGAAGCTGCCCTGGAGATGGTCAAAGGGATCCTCGATAAAACCCAGAGCGAATTTGGAATCGCGATCACAGGAATTGCTGGGCCCGATGGGGGAACTCCTGATAAACCTGTAGGGACCGTTTGGATTGCAGTGGCTAGGCGTGGAGCTACCCCTGTTGTCTCGAAATTGATTGCGTTAGGCAATCGCGATATGATCATTGAATTTAGTATTAATGGTGCTTTAGCTAGATTGTTGCAATACACACAGAATTTATAGATAGAGGCCATCATGGGATTATGGAGTAAACAAAGCCTACAAGATATCAAAATTTCGGAGGAAGATTCGAGTAGGGAGCTTCATCGCACTTTAAAGACCAAAGACCTTATTCTTTTGGGGATTGGCGCGATTGTAGGGGCTGGCTTATTCTCCATTACAGGGATAGCTGCAGCTGAGAATGCCGGACCAGCAATTTTGATTTCTTTCATCATCGCAGCAATCTGTTGTACTTTTGCAGGTCTTTGTTATGGTGAACTTGCTGGGATGTTTCCGGTTTCAGGAAGTGCCTATACCTACACCTATGCGACAATGGGGGAATTTCCAGCGTGGGTGATTGGATGGACGTTGATTCTCGAATATGCTATTGGGGCTGCAACGGTAGCAGTTAGTTGGTCGGGCTATGCTGCTTCGGTCTTACAAGGGTTTGATATTCATTTTCCAAATTATCTCATGGCCTCTCCATGGCAAGATCTAATTGGTGCTAATGATGTCACCACGACAGGGATTATCAATTTACCGGCTCTTACGATTGTCTTCGGAATCTCGATGTTATTGATTACAGGGATACGACAGTCGGCTATTGTAAACTCGTTGATTGTCATGATTAAGCTCGGCGCTGTGGCCGTGTTTATTGCGGTTGGGGCTTTTTATATCAATCCTGAGAATTATCACCCCTTTATTCCAGAAAATACCGGTGTTTTTGGTGAATTTGGTTGGAGTGGCATCTTTCGAGCTGCTGGGGTTGTCTTTTTTGCTTATATTGGATTCGATTCAGTTTCAACAACTGCTCTTGAAACAAAAAATCCACAAAAAAGCATTCCTAGAGCGATTCTTAGTTCTTTGTTTATTTGCACTTTGATCTATATTGTGTTTACGACAGTTCTAATCGGACTTGCCAATTATAAAGATCTCGATGTATCAGCTCCTGTGGTACTGGCAATTGCAAACACCCCCTACCCGTGGCTTCAAGGGGTCATCAAGCTTGCGATCATCGCAGGATTAACTTCCGTTATCCTCGTTTATCTGCTTGGGCAGTCCCGTATATTCCTCACGATGGCTTCCGATGGATTGTTGCCAAAACGTTTTGCTAAAATCCACCCCCGATTTCGTACTCCGTGGCATTCCAACCTGATCTTGATGGTGTTAGTGGGGGGAATTGCCGCTTTCGTTCCTATCTCGGTTCTAGGACATCTCGTCAGCATTGGAACATTGTTGACATTTGCTTTTGTCTGCATGGAGGTATTGGTGCTGAGGTATATCCACCCCGAATATCCGCGTCCTTTCCGTGTTCCCTTCTTTCCTGCTGTTCCCATCCTTGGTGTTCTAACTTGCCTGGGTATGATGTCCTTTCTAGGAATCGAAAGCTGGATACGACTTGTCGTCTGGCTTTTGATCGGAATGATCATCTATTTCGCCTATAGCCGCCACCACTCCCGCCTTGCCAATCGATGAGGCATATCTGTGGCACGGACTTTAGTCCGTGGTTTTCTGCCCATCGTCCATGTCCATTGTTCGTCTATGGCTGCTCGTCCATGGCTGCTTGTCTATTGTCCATGTCCATTGTTGGTTTTTTAGGAAGGAGAAAAAATAGACATGGACAATGGACAGACAACAAAATGAAATATATAAATATTTATTGATTTAAAATATTAAATATGATAGAATGTGTTTAATAGATTTAAAACATTAATACTTTAAATAAATAAAAGGAGAAAAAAATGCTACCTGAAGCAAAACTAACAGACCCATTAATTATAACCAAAGCCTCACCTTTTGTGCCAGTTGCACTGCCAGATGTTACTGGATCAACGGGTAACGGGCACGAAGTGAAATGGCTCAAACCTGATCAATTCAAGAAGCTTGAGGGTGACATTAAAACAAAAGAAGCAGTTTTTGATCGAAACCGCAAAATCCGCAATATACTCATCGTTGCAGCTATAATTCTTTTCGTAGCTGCAATTGCTTTGTCAGCCATTTTTCCTCCTGCTGCTACAGCAGGAATTATGGCAGCTATAGTACTTGGGGCCGTGACGCCTTCGCTTATTACTGGATTATGCTCCTTTTCTTTCGAACATAAGAATTACGATCTAAACGAAGAGATTTCAAAACTCAAGACTGATTTAAAAACGAAAAAAGAAAAAGTAGGGGAAGCTGCGAATGATCCGTCATTTAATGATTACCTTACAGAAAAGAAAATTACTGAGAGATCTGTGGAGATAGAGAATTTAATTAATATTTTTGATCAATTTTCTTCATACAAACTCAGTGATAGCGCATTAGAAGGATCAAAGGCCAGATTAGTGAACATCGATAAAGAAATTCAAGAAGAAAAGCAGCGTAAAATAGCACAGTTAGAAGCGGATATTAAGCAGCAGGAGATCGCAAGGAAGGAAGCGTTGGAAAAATTAACTGTTTTGGTTAGCCCACCAGCTAATCCCGCACCTTTAACAGTATAGTCTTATATTGGATAGTGCGGTGACTTGTCACCGCACTCCAAATGGTTTCGAGCGGGAACGTTCATGTCCATTGTTGCTCGTCCATCGTCCATGTCCATTGTTCGTCTATGGCTGCTCGTCCATGGCTGCTTGTCTATTGTCCATGTCCATCATTTCTCCTTCCTAAAAAACCAATAATAAAATAGAATCATACATCAACTGCTCTTAATCAAGAACCATTCTCAATCAAGGAATTCATGGAACCCTTAATTCCAAAGCACGGTGGGTACCGCGATCTTCTAAGCTTCCAGTTATCACGCTTAATCTTTGACATTACCATTCGCTTCTGTGACAAATTCATTGGCAGGCGAAGTCGCACACACGATCAAATGGTACAAGCTGCTCGTTCAGGAGTGCAAAATATCGCTGAAGGTAGTCAAGGATCAGGTACTTCCAAAAAATTTGAGTTAAAACTAACGAGTGTCGCAAGGGCAAGCCTTGAAGAATTAGTTCTCGATTATGAAGACTTTCTACGTCAAAACCAACTTTCGATCTGGGAATATGGAGATGCTCGCCGTAAAGAGTTAGCTAGGATACGTCCTAACTCGGCCGACGAATTTGCTTTGTGGGTGAAAAAATTATCAGAGCAAAATCGAGGGACAATTTCAGAAATTGCAGCAAATGGAGTATTGACATTGCTTTCTGTGGCTTGCACCCTTTTAGACAAACAACTTGCGGCTCAGGCAAAGGCCTTTCAGCAAAATGGGGGTTTTACGGAACGTCTTTATAGAACTAGGAAATCTCAGCAAATGGGTGATGGACATGGACAATAGACAAACAGCAATAGACAAGCAACAATAGACAAGCAACAATAGACGAGCAGCCATGGACGAACAATGGACATGGACGATGGACATGGACAATGGACATGGACAATGGACGAAACAACACGGACAAGCAACCACGGACTAAAGTCCGTGCCACAGATGGTGGCTAGACGGATTGGGTAGGCACGACCACGGACTAAAGTCCGTGCCACAGATTTGACACTTAATGGGTGGTTGCCTTGCAAGGTTCACATTTGCCCCAAGCCATCATGCCTCCACGGAGGTTTTGAACGCGAGGATAGCCAGCATTGATAAGGAGTGAAGCAGCCAAAGAAGCGCGCGCACCACTACGGCAAGTCACGACGATCGGCACATCTTTGGGTATTGCAGATATGGAATTGGGTAACTGCGCAAGCTCGATATGATGAGCACCCTCAATGTGTCCAGAATTCCATTCGGCAGGCGTGCGGACATCCAAAACATAATAATCAGATAAATGTGTTTTAAGGTCAGCTGCTTCCATCATGGATAATAAATCTCCAGAAGCAAATGACGACTCATTTGCTATAAATATCCCTTTAATTTGATCAAGTCCAATCAATCGCAATGACTGAATGACTGAAGGAATTTCTGTTGTGCTTCCAGCAACCAAAATCAAATCGCGATCTCCAGCAAGAGCAATCCCAGCCCATGTGATAAATGAAGGACCAAAAGGAATATTGACCGATCCTTTGAAATGACCTGAAGAAAAGGCCTCTTGATTGCGAATATCGACAACCACGCAAGTAGAAAGAAGACCTGGAATTTGCTCAAGTTGAAGTAGGGGAGGAGGGCTAGGGAGTTGGTTATTACGATTAAGACCGGTGACATTTAGTCTTTTCATTCTTTGAAAATAGGCAGGAGGAGAGGAGATATTCTCTAACAAATGATATTGCCACCTTTTAAAATCTTGTGGAATTAACCAAGGATTACATCTTCTTTCATAACCAATAGTCGATGAATCTTGAGTGCTGATCTCTTTTCCGCAAAGCGAACCGGCTCCATGACCAGGGAAAATTTGAATGAAATCAGGTAAAGCTTGGATGGTACCAAATAAACTGCGATAGAGCTGCTGTACTAACTGCTTCTCCAATTCCTCGCCCATTAAATCTGGTCGGCCTACACTGCCAACAAATAATAAATCACCCGTAAAAGCCATTTCGGGAATAGTTCGACTGCGTTGCTCATTAAAGACTAGCCATATAATATGTTCTGGTGTGTGCCCAGGGGTATGTAGCGCTTGCAGACGGACCGTTCCCAACTGGATCTCTTCCCTTTCCTTGACTATATGATCCGCATAGTGAGGTGTCCATTCTTTGCCCCCCAGGCCCGAACAATGAATCGTTGGCTTCCCATTAAGTGCTGCTTTCAGATCAACAGCTCCTGAAATATAATCGGCATGCACATGCGTTTCAATAATATCTGTAATTTCAATCCCATCTTTTCTTGCTTGAGCAATATAATTTTCTACCTGACGTGTGGGATCAACCACAATTCCTCGTCGCGATTCTTCATCGGAAATAAGATAAGAATTTATTGAAAGTCCTGGCGTAACAAATCTTCTGAGCTGCATTGGGTTCACATACCTTATTTGATTTAATCTTGGAATTTGTTACACTATACGATAAATCAAAAGGAAGCAAGCATTATGGATGGGGACTCCCATTTAACCAGTTTACAAAATCCACGCATCAAGCAATTAGTTAAATTGCGCGACCGATCAGCGCGAGATGAAACGAACCAATTTCTTATCGAAGGATATAGAGAATTACTGCGTGCCTCTGATCAGCAACATCCCATTGATACTCTATTTATATGTCCTGAATTGTTTCTTGGAACAAATGAACAATCGCTCATTCAGAAACTGGTCAATCGAGGGACAAAACTCTGGACTTGTACGGCGCCTCTTTTTCATAAAATCTCTTATCGGGATCGACCTGATGGACTCATCGGATTAGCTCCTCAGATCCATCGCAATCTTGCTGATTTACAGGCCATTGTTGCGAAAAAAGCTGCCCCATTTTTAGTTGTTGCTGAAGCTATTGAAAAACCGGGGAATCTCGGAACAATTCTCCGTTCTTCTGATGCCGTCGGACTCGATGGCCTCATTGTCTGTGACCGTTGCACCGATATCCACAATCCCAATGTTGTGCGAGCGAGCGTGGGTACTTTATTTACCGTTCCGGTCATCGAGGCGGAAGGGGAGGAAACGCTCCAGTGGTTGAGAAAGCAGAATATCGCAATCGTCGCTGCTACTCCCTCAGCCAAAGCAGAATTTACTGAAGTTGATCTATCGGGTCCTGTAGCAATTGCCGTGGGTACTGAACAGCTCGGACTCTCTGAACGCTGGATGTCGCAAGCCGATATTCAGGTACGTATCCCCATGAATGGTGTAGCTGATTCGTTAAATGTTGCCATGGCAACCACTCTTCTGCTTTACGAAGCGCTTCGTCAGCGTAAGGCCCACTAGATATGGTTGAAGTTCTTTATGAAGATAATCATTTAATTGCCGTATGTAAGCCCGCTGGATTGTTAACGCAAGAGACAGCGGAAAATCATGAAAGTCTTGAAAATCAGGTCAAAGCCTGGATCAAAGATAAATATCAAAAGCCCGGGAATGTCTTCCTAGGGGTGATCCATCGTCTTGATAGACCTGTAAGTGGGATTGTTTTATTTGCTAAAACAAGCAAAGCACTCTCCCGATTAAATGAGGCCATTCGCTCGAGATCGATGCAGAAGACCTACCATGCTCTGGTTGAAGGACGTCCTGCACAAGAAAGCGCCACGCTTGAACATTGGTTAATTCACGATGATTACCGTGCTCAAGTTTGTATGCGTGCTGAACCCGATGCTAAAAAAGCCCGTCTACACTACAAAACACTCAAACGCAATCCAGATACCACATTGTTAGAGGTAATTCTCGAAACTGGGCGTTATCATCAAATTCGTGCTCAATGTGCTGCAATCGGTCATCCCATCGTGGGGGATGCGAAGTACGGAAGTCGTAGAACATTTGCAGAGGGGGCCATCGCTCTACATCACTATCAGCTAAAACTTGAACACCCCATCACCAAGGCCCCTCTTATGATTGTTTGTGAAGCAGCTAGCCTAAGGGGACTGTAGAAACGAAAAAAAGGCAATTCATCGCAAAGACGCAAAGACGTCGCAAAGATACGCAAAGAGCAAAAACAACAATTCAACACAAAGAAACAGGATAAGGATAGTCAGCTAAAATGTCGCTTTTTGCACCTCTTCGCGACATGCACGGAGTGCATGTCGCGAAGAGGTGCAAAAAGCGACAAGGCTTCACCCGCGGTTTGGCAGCCTTCATGCGCAGGGGATGTGAAGTAAAGACATACATTACCTGCGCATGAAGGCTGCCAAACCGCGGGTGATCTTTCTTTGTGTCTCTATGCCTTTGTGTTGAATTGTTTTGCTCTTTGCGTATCTTTGCGGCGCTTTGCGTCTTTGCGGTAAAGTGCGTTCTCTTTGCGTCTTTGCGATGAATTGCCTTTTTTTTCGCTTCTACAGTTCCTTGTTCTTAAAACCTAGGATTGCTTTGATGTTAGCTTGTGAAAGACCTGGAACATCCCTTAACTGCTCTTCGGTGGCTTCCTTAATCTTTTTTAAACTGCCAAAATGCTTAAGCAAGATTTTGCGTTTGACAGGACCAATCCCAGGAATATCATCCACGGCGCTGCGCACGTTGCGTTTAATATGGAGATTGCGATGAAAACTGATAGCGGTACGATGGGCTTCATCGCGAATTTGCTGGAGTAAAAACAGGACGGGGGAATTGCGTTTGAGCATGATGGGGTCTTTAATATCGGGAAGAAAAACTTGCTCTAAGGTTGCCCCTCGGTCGTGTCTTCCTTCTTCTTTGGCAAGTCCGATCACATCGACAGATACAATTTCTAGTTCAGAAAGGACTTTCCGTGCGACATTTAAATGCCCTTTTCCTCCATCGATGATGAGTAGGTCGGGTAGGTCGTCTTCGGCCTTGGCTCTTTTATAACGACGTTCGAGAGCCTCTCGCATTGCAGCATAGTCATCTGAACCGACGGCACTTTTGATTTTGTATTTGCGATACCGTTTTGGATCTCGCGCTCCATTAGTGAAGACGACCAGGGATGAGACAACAAGGGTGCCGGCAATATTTGAGTTGTCGAAGCATTCGATACGTTCTGGATAACGTGAGAGATGAAAACGATCTTGCATCTCAAGAAGGGTTTTCTCACGCAATGCGTTAGCATCTTTTTCTTTCTTGAATGTTGCTTGAGCATTTGCTAAAGCCATTTCCACTAATGCCTTCTTTTCACCTCTCTGTGGGGCTAAAAGATGAACGCGGCGTTTTTCATTCGACAGTATATCTTCAAGTGCTTCACTATCTTCAGGTAAGATTGGCAATAGGATTTCATGTGGCAATTCATTTTTTTCGTAATGCTGTTGCATAAAAGTTTCAAGTAGCTCCACATCATCTTCTACAATCGATTCAAAATCGAAATAGCGAGAGCCGGTCAATTTACCCCCTCGGAAGATAAGCTGAGTTAAAATAACTTCCTCTCCCTCTCTAAATATGGCTAGAGCATCAGCATTAATTCCGCTTTGAATGCGATCGACATGTTGTCCTTCAAGTGTCTCTTCGATATGACGAATGATCTGTAACAACTCACTAGCTTTTTCAAATTTGAGATCTTCGGAGGCTTGATACATCTCGGCATACAACTCTTTAAGCACCTCTTGGTCTTGTCCACGTAAAAACTTGATCGTTTTCTTTACTAACTCTCGATATTCTTCTGGTGTGCATTTGTTGACGCAAGGGGCGACACAACGTTTCATATCATATAAAATGCATGGACGTGTCCGACGAGCAAATTCTTGATCTGAACATTGTCTTAAGGGAAATAGTCGCTGTAGAAGATCTAAGGTTTCTCGCGCGGCATGAGCACTCGTATAAGGACCAAAATAGGTGCCATCGGGTTTTTCCTTTCCTTTATACCGTGCGACAGACAGCATGGGCCATGTATGTTTATCATTAATTTTTAGACCAATGAATGTCTTATCATCTTTCAATAGCGCATTATAGTGGGGTTTGTGTTGTTTAATGAGGGTGTTTTCAAGAAGAAGCGCTTCCTTCTCAGAGGTTACAACGATCGTATCAATCTTCTCCACTTTAGCCATCAGCAGGGGAATCATGATCCGTCCATCACCATGAGGTAGGAAATATTGGCGTACGCGTTGACGTAAATTTTTTGCTTTCCCGATATACAACACTTTTCCATTGGAGTCTTTCATTAGATAGACACCCGATTGGGTCGGAAAATTTTCAAGCGACTCTTTCATCATGAATCCTAAAAACATGGGTTGTTAACGATATAAGGCAATTCAACACAAAGACACAAAGGCAAAAAGAGATACGCAAAGAGGGGATCGGCATATCAATCGGTATGCAGTGGCCAAAGGAACAGGATAAGCAGGATCGGCTTCGCCGGCAGGATAAGCAGAATAGGGATAGTCAGCTAACAAGAATCTGGCTAAAATGTCAGTTTTTCCGCCCCCTCGTGACATGCACGGAGTGCATGTCACGAGGGGGCGGAAAAACTGACAAGGCTTCACCCGCGATTTGGCTGCCTTCATGCGCAGGTAATGTATGTCTTTACTTTATACCCCTTGCGCATGAAGGCAGCCAAATCGCGGGTGATCTTTCTTAAGGCTACTATTTTTAAGCTGACTATCCCTATCCTGCTTATCTTGCCGGCGAAGCCGATCCTGCTTATCCTGTTCCTTTGACCACGGCATACCGATTGATATGCGCATCACTATTGTATTTTGATCCCCTTGTGTTTAATTTTTTGCTCTTTGCGTATCTTTGTGCCTTTGCGTCTTTGCGATGAATTGCCCTTGTTTTGCGCTTTTCACTATATTATTGCTTATGTCGGGCTTTGATTTCTCTCCATTTCTTCGCCACTTGAGCAGCAATGGGTCCGGCTTCTTTTCCATATCCTCCATAACGCAGGTAAACCACAACAACTAATTCTGGATCACCCATCGTATTGCGAAATAGGAATCGGTGTTGTTTTTGGTCGATGACATCCCTGTCATAGACGATTCCTCCAAACCAGACATGTGTATACATATTGGTTCCGGTGCCTAGATCGAGGTCGATATTTTCAACTGATTCTGATGTGCTTGTTTTTCCAAGGAGCTGCTGTTTGAATAAGATGTAATCTTTGATTGCCTCGGGAGCCTTACTGTATAGCTTGGATAGAGCTCTCAAACTTTCTCCGTGAGTACGGGTGACAACACGACACATCCCATCTAAAAGAATATGTTGAATGGCATTAGGTAAAAAAATCTCATTCTTGATTTCTGATGGCACATAAGTAATCAGGGTTTTTTGTTCTTTAGAATCTGTAGCAACAAATAGTGGAAAGTCAATTCCGACGGTTTCAAGTTCCTTTTCATAGGGAAAATAGTGACTTCCCCCAATGAGATCTTGTCCGTACTTGGGTTCTTTTCCGGCTAACACACGGACAATCTTAGGCTTTAGGACTTTTCCTCCATTTGCAATGGTGGAGAGCATGATGCTAGTCTGTAAAGGTGTGACAACAAGAGTGTGTTGTCCAATGGAGAAAGCATAGAGTCCAGTGCGATTGACCTCGAGGTCATCTGGAACTTTGCCGGGGATTTCATAAGGAAGATCGATCCCCGTGCGATGTCCGTAAGAGAATAGCTTTGCAGCATTGGCTAGGTCGTTAGGGGAGTGTAGCACATCTCCTGCCAGTAGAGCGAAGTAGGGATTACTAGATGTTTCGATTGCTTTAAGGATATCTGTAGTTCCGATATTAGTCATCACACTACGTGGGAGTCTTCCTCCTTTATAAAAGCGAGGTAAGGGTTTGTTATCAGAGTCATATCCTAGATAGAGTTCTTTGCCTTTGTAATAGACGGAATCGGTCATAAGCAGGGGGTTGAGGTCATCTAGACTTTTTCCAGAATTTTCGAGAGAATGGTATTTTTGCACGAGCGCTTCATAAGCGGTAATGAGTTTGAAAAGGGATCCCTGAGTTGCCGATTGTCGATAGGCTTGTGAACGCCCATATCCATATCCGTATTGTGGGTAGAATGCGCATGCAAGATGTTTTTCTAGCTGGATTTGATTTTTGCCCTTTCTCAGATAACGATAGGTTCCTAACAGTGGACGGTTGAGATCTGAAAAATTGCGCATCGATTGGAGGTATTGAATTGCGAGGGTGACTTGTAGCGGTTTGATCGAGTGTTGCAGTGTTTGGTAACTGTTAATCCAGTCGGTGTGTTGATGAGCTCCGGTGGCAATTTCTCTATGCCAGTCTAGGAAATGTTCGATGTAAGGGGAATTAGTAGATGTCTTTGTGATTCCTAACAGGAAAGCAGAAAATAGCTCCCAACGGTTAGAATCCCAAAAGCTTTGAAACTGTTCATTTTCTAGTTGATCGAGATAATCGATATAGGGTTTTGCGTAGGTATGAGCAGCTTTTTCTGCAGCACGAATCGATTTGAGATATTCTTTCTCATTTATTTTTCGCCATGGTTTGAAATCGATTTCATGAAACAGCTCTTTCGTCATTTTTCTGACAATTTCATTGAGTTTGAATAGAGCTGTCGAATTTTCTTTGTAGGTGGATAAACTCTGACTACCGACTGCCTTTAAAAGATCATCATTGAATCGTTCAGAATCCACAGCAACACGCATGAGATCGACGAGCAGAATTTTATCATAAGTGCGGGCAAGAGTTCCAAAGTATGGGGCGAGAGCATTTTTATGTTCTTGGATTAGTTGATGGAAAGGAGATAGTGTTTTTTGGATCTCTTCAGCCTTTGCACGTGCAATTTTTTTTCCATGAGGTTCGTGGTTATCTTCCTCTTGATAAAGAATGTTGAAAAGAGGATAGACACTGATTTGTGGTGCCAAATTGGTGAGATGTTCTGTATAGCGTTGAATAAAAACCGCATCGTTAACTGTATGATGTGCATACAGTACCCTTTTCACATCACTATCATAAGAAAGAACTAATCCGATATAATTATCCCATGTGATGGGCATCTCTTCTATAAAGTGTTCATGGGTTTTATTATCGATCCCTTCTCTTTCCATCACATACTGTTGATTCCAAAGTCCTGCAAGATAGCGTTCACTTTCTAACCATTTCTGTAGTCGGTGTTGTTTAGATTCGGCATGTTCGCCTCTTGCGATGAAATCGTTGGGATCATAACGAGGGTGAGAGACCATTGCAATGATCTCTCCATTATTTGGGTCAATCGCAACGATTGCTCCACCTTTTATCCAAGGTTCTTTATCTGCCAAAATGGTATGTTTGATCGCGTCGAGATGGGATAAGCGGGTGAGTCGTATTTTCTCATTCTGTATGAGGAGGTTTTCTGAAAATTCCTGCAATTCGGAAGAGATTGTGAGTAACATCCGTTTACCAGAAAGGGCTTCATGGGCACCTGGTAACTCATGTAAGATATTCCCTTTGGCATCAGAATAATAACTTTTCCTGCCTCTAAATCCTCGCAATGTTTTTTCAAAGCGCCCTTCAATTCCCGCTTTCCCTATCGAATCATTAATTGTGTAGGCGAGTTCGTGGAGTTCCTTCAGGCGTTGACGTGCCTGGTCAATCGAAGTGATTTCTCCTGAAAAATTAGGCATTTCATAAGCTTCGCTCGATTCAATGTCGCTTTCCAAACTACGCATCTCGCGAATGATTTCTTCATATTCCTGTTTATTGATGGCTCCCATATACCCAAGGATGTCACTTGCCACTTTTCCAAGGGGATAATCTCGTCGAGGAACACGTTGTACATGGATTCCATGCCAATCGCGTTCAAGCATTTTTAATCTGTAATATTCCTGTTCGCTGATATCTTCCTTAAGTAGAAATGGGATCTGGTCATACATAGCAGCCTTGGCATAGATGAGGTCTTCAATCCTATCTGCATCCATTTTCAATTCTTTAGAGAGCAGTTTTGAAAGCTCAGCAATATGTTCTTTTCTCTGAAATCGTTTGACGCGCTTTCCTTCATCATCAACATCCCAAGCAACAGTGGGGATCTGCTTGATTTGTGAATAGAGAATCGCAAGGTTATACTGAACTTTATTGATTGCAAGAGGGATATTAAATCGATCGCGGATAGTTGCACGATTGGCTGTCTCTGTAATATGGTGACGTTGTGGTCTACGTGATTCATCGACTTTCTCATTATGTTGAATCACTGCTAGATGCCAAATCCGCAAAATAATAAGCACCATCGCCACAAGTATAATGTTTAAGATTCGATTGGCTTTTGGTGGAATATTGAGGGTTTCATCCGTATTTCGATTATTTCTTTTTTCGCCTTTCATACGCACCCAGAGCGTTGAATAAGTAATAGAGAAGGAGATTGTTTTCGGTTCATCCATCGATGGTGACAGCAATTCCATTTTTTTGGATCGAGGGTGGAGATAAACTCCAAGATTAACTGTTCCTCGACTTTTCCTTCTGGGTGTCCGGGATAGCAAGTGATGCTGATGGCACCCCCACGACAAATAAGGGTAAGTGCCTGTGCCAGACTCTCTAGAGTTGTTTTATTTTGAGTTGTAAGTGATTTATCCCCACCGGGCAGATAGCCTAGATTATAGACGATCAATTTGACAGATTCTTTTGGAAGATCATCAGGAAATTGGCTATGACATTGATTTATAAATGAAACAGATGGCAATAATTCTGAGGAAAGGGAGGTAGCTAGGCGTTCACGTGTGGCTTCTATTGCTTGTTTTTGTGTGTCTATCGCAATGACGAGCCCCTTTTTCTCCTCATTCAATGCTAGTTGTGCAATGAATAGCGTATCATGTCCATTTCCACAAGTAGCATCCACAACACAGTCTCCAGGTAGAATAATCGATTTCCAATAGGAATGAGCGAGGTCGAGGTGGGATTGAAATAATGGAAAATCACGCATAATCAACTTATAAATATAATAACAGGAACATTATTAGCCTACGGTCGCCAAAAAAATACTAGTATGGGCATATCAATCGGTATGTAGTGGCATGCTAAGTAACAGGATAAGCAGGATCGGCTTCGCCGGCAGGATGAGCAGGATAAGGATGGTCAGCTAAAAAAATGCTTAAACTGTCAATTTTTTGAGCCTCCTCGTGACATGGACGGAGTCCATGTCACGAGGAGGCTCAAAAAATGACAAGGCTTCACCCGCGATTTGACAGCCTTCATGCGTATGGGGTGTGAAGTAAAGACCTACATTACCTGCGCATGAAGGCTGTCAAATCGCGGGTGATCTTTCCTAAGGCTACTATTTTAGCTGACTATCCTTATCCTGCGCATCTTGCCGGCGAAGCCGATCCTGCTTATCCTGTTCCTTTGGCCACTACATACTGATTGATATGCCAGCCCCTACTTCTATTTTTTACCATTGCATACGGGTTTTTATAACTAATTGTTCTTTTGGGCCATCGCACACTAGTTGTTTTTCTTTTGCTTTGGAGGTGCTTGGAAACTGGCGGACAATACAAACTCCTCATGATAACCCAGCTGTTCGGCGAATTGTCTTTTGAGATCATTTTTAATGCGATCTACTAGTGAGCGTTGAGCTGCGGGTGGTTGGTAGGGGAGGTCGACGGTGATATGGATGCGATTGTTTTTTAATACCATTCGATTAGGAATGTCTTGATCTGGGAAGAGTTCTTTCCAATAGATTGACAGCGATTGCTGGATCACATTTTCATCCACCAATATACTTGAGTCATCTGATTTTACTCTGTAATAGCTTCGACGCGTATTCAGTAAGATATCAATAATGATGGCAAGACCGATGATGATAAAAGCGAAGCCGAATAGGGAGATAGCAAGGGAATCATGAAGGATGAGATTGACCAAAAAATTGCGTACGTTCTCCGACCAGGGAATCAAGGTGCTGACAATCCCGATTAGGACGAAGAAAATGGCAATAACGAAACTGATTAGAGAATAAAATAAGTTATACATGGCACTGTTTTGTTAAAATTCGTCGTTATATTCTTCTTCAATATTGGTCCCTAGCAATGCAGTCGATGATGGAGAGGAACCTTGCATCAGCTGACCTTTCTTCACTTGATCGAGCAGGATGATGTTCTTAAAGATCACATGGACATAAGATACATGTAATCCAGTGAGTTTGGTGACCTCTTCAGCACACAATGATTGGATCTCTTCTGCCATTTCAGGGATTGAATACCCATAACAGATATTCACCTCTATTCGTATTCCAATCGAGTGGTTTTTGTTGTCCTGCTCGATGGAGATACCCTTGAGATTTTCTATTGTGGTACGTCCTAAGATATGATCGATGAAATTTCCTTCGACCAACCCAATTCCTTCAATTTTGGAAAGACATTGGAAAATAATTCCCTGAAAGACCTGATTCTCCACATCACGAACAAATAGTGTATCTGGGAGTTCAAACTCTTTGGTATCTATTTTTTTGATATTTGCTTTACCTTTAGGATCTGACATAATTTCTACTCCAAATTTACAACGCATAGTTGACAGGTAACTTCTCGATTAGTCATGGCAAATTTGTAGCATAGGCTTTAGCCTGTGTAATATGCAATGTTTTCGTTATCTCATTTGCCACGATTAATCGAGAAGTTACGTTGACAGGTCTCATGGTTTATATTATCATAACATGTAATATCCGCATCATATCGAATTAACATCTTTACTGGCAATATAGAATACATGAGTTTAACATTATCATTTATTATTTGGTTTCTCATCGGTGCCGCTTGTGGCTACTTTGCCCTCAGCAGAGGACGGGATCCCTACATCTGGTTTGCTATTGGAATCTTTTTTGGAGTATTCGGTATGATTGCTCTTTTTCTTTTACCACCGGTCAAAGCGGAAGAAAATCAAGAACTTCCCACTCCTGAAAAAACAGAACCAGTTTCTGTAGCCGAACCTCTTCCCATCACAGTTTCGGTTGAAGAAGGATATCAGTCAAAACTGTGGTTTTATATCATCCCTTCTTTGCCACAGGTGGGGCCCATTACCTTCGAGGATTTAAAAAAAATGTGGAAGGATGAAATCATCAATTCAACTACCTTCGTTTGGTCGGCTGGAATGGAGAGCTGGGTGCGGATTGAGGGATTACCTCTTTTAAAAAATGCTCTCATGTCTTAATTATGATCGTTTATTCTAAGAAAATCATCAAATTTATTCATGAGATCAAAATACAAATCAAAACTGTTTTATCTCAAGAAATAGGTCTCAGGGTAGCGAATAGTCGTTTTTACAATCGACAGGAAAGTTGCTCTTACCCGATCTCCATTGTGATTTACAACGATAAGAAAATGTTGGGTTATTTTGATTCCGGTTTTTACCAACTGGGTTTTCATGAATGCCTCATGCGAGCAACCAAAATACAATTAGATAATATCATTCGACATGAACTTGCCCATTATATGACGTTTATTAATTACGGACATGTGCAACCTCATGGAGTTGAATTTAGAGCCTATTGTCGTCAGCTAGAGTGGGGTGAAGATGTCTATCAAGCAACTTCGTGTATCGACGATGGAGAAGAGGTGGCTGATGAAGTTGAAAGCGATGTGTTAAGAAAAGTCAAAAAACTCATGGCTCTTGCGACGAGTAGCAACCAGCATGAAGCTGAGCAGGCAATGATTAAATCGCAGCAACTTCTTCTTAAACATAACATCGAATCCTATCATATTGAAGATGAGGGTGATGAGAAAATATTTCTTAAGCGAATCATGAAACAACAGAAAAAAAACGACAAGATGCGTGCCATCGCGAAGATTTTAGAAACCTTTTTTGTAAGTGTCGTCTTTTCACGCGATCAGGACTTCACCTATCTCGAGATATTAGGGGATGCCATCAACATTGAAATAGCTGAATATGTGGCAGAAATTCTCGATCATGAGCTTGATAGGCTCTGGAATCAAACGCGAAGACAACATCCTCATCTAAAAGGATTGATCGCAAAAAATTCTTTTTTCCACGGTGTTGCTAAAGGGTATTGTGACAAAATCGAGTTTCTCAAAAAAGAACACAATTCAGATACCACACAGGCTCTTATGGTTCTTGAGAAAAAACTGATTGACGCAAGAGCGATTGTATATCCCAGATTATCATCTAGCACAAGCAAAGGTAGCTATTGTCCATCATCAGCCTCTATGGGTGAACAGGTCGGAAGGCTGCTCAACATCAATCCCGCCCTTAACCAATCTGCAAAGGTTTCTCAGGCCATTCTTGAATATTGCAAATATTAGTGGTTGAACCAAATAAAGACAATTCATCGCAAAGACGCAAAGCGACGCAGAGATACGCAAAGAGCAAAAAACTATCAGGATGAGCAGGATAGTCAGCTAAAGAGAATTTGCCTAAACTATCATTCCAGCGTTTCTACAGGTTCCTATTTTTTTGCTAGCATGTTCTTGGATTCTTGTATCAGGTCTTTGTAGGTCTTTTTGCCTGTAGCGACATCGGCTAGGAGGGGATAGAATGTTTCTATCATGAAGTGGATAGAGTCGATGATGGCGATTAAAATTTCTCCATCCATGCTTGGTATTGGCGTAAAGTAGACATATCGATAAAACATCACGCGTTCTTTTTCAATCAATCCAAAGTGGGCCATATCGAGGTTTGCGTTGATACTTAGAATATAGCGCATGACCTCTCCCATTGCCGATTCAGTGATAATTTGAGGAATTGCTAATGTGAACTGTAAGCACTTAAATGGGACATGAGATTCATTGGGGGATTTTTCTAAACCAATTAGATTTTCTGCAGTTTCCATTCCAGCGATACATAAAACGAAATCTTTATTTTTTCCATTGGGATCTAGGTATACAAGTACTTGCTCTAAAATAAGAGGGGGTTCGCTCCGTTGTAAAGAGGCTTGATACCCATTTTCAGATAAAAAATTGCTTATGGATTGCAAATCAGTATGTATTTTAGGCTTGTTCATATGGTTTTCCTTCAATAAATGATCTCATCACCCCAGGCTCGCTCAATAGTTGCTTGACGTATGTGGCATATTCAGCTGCCTTAGGTAATTGACTGTTCATATATTCCTGTATGACTTCAATTTGTAATTTTAAGGTCGTCCTTAGAATTTGCTCTTCATTGGCCTCTGAAGAACTATACATAGCTTGTTTTTTCATTTCTATCAATTGTCTTTTGATAGATTGAGGCAATTTATCTCCGAATCCTTGTAATGTCTCGACTGCTCCCTTATGTAGTTTGGTGTTTTGACGTGATCGATAAATCGATATCCCAATACTCACCACAAATCCTGTTAATAGCACACCCGCAGCTGCCCATCCAACAGGTGTCACTGCAAGTCCTGCGAGGGCCCCTATTGCCGCTGCTGTGGCAAGTCCGGCACCGATGGCAACTATGAGAGATCTAATGCTATCTAGAATCTTTTTTTTCCTTTCACTCAAGACTCGATCGCTTACCTTCTCCATGACTGCTTTGGCAACGGGATTTAAATTGGGAGTTTTAACAATTTCCTCGATCTCTTTTAATTTTTTACCCAATTGATGGGCCTCGCGAGCGAAATTAATACTTCTCGCACTATAGAGGACAGCTACCAGACCAGAACCGATCGGACCTGCAATCGAGGCAACAGTCCCTGCAACCCCCATACTAGCTGTAAGAAGATTTGCTACAGCCGGAACACCAGATATGATGAGAGATACTCCCTGTACGGTAGCGGCCGTAGAAGCGATAACAGACCCTATTTTAAGAGCACGCTCATGCTTTACGTCTTTCTTCCAATCGCGAACTAAACAGAATGTATCGTAAACCAATAATACTGGGGCGACGACAGTCAATGTTCCTGCAGTTGCTGCTGAAGCTGCTACTGGAGAAGCTAATTTAATACTCGGATTAATTTTTGCTTCGTTTATTACGGCACCTAATGTATTTAAAGTGGTACGTGGGACCATACAAACGGCAATGATCGCTTCCCGCTGTTTTTCCACTTTCCAATGCTCAGGTTGAACGCTTAAGGGCTTTGCTGCTTTATCTAATGAACCACTTGTGTCCCTCACATCGCTAGGGATGGGAAGGAGAGGGGAAGTTGACTTTTGTGAGTTGTCTTGTGGTGGAAGAGAGGGATATACTCCGCCACTGCTTCCTACTGGATCGATAGGTTTTACCATAATTCCTCACATTGTGAGTGTTTAATTTAATTATAAATTAAAATTAATTAAAATTATATGTATTTCATTAATATCGAATTTAAAACGTTAAAAATCAGGTTTTTGTCTATAAATCTTGTAAATAAGATCATTATCTCTCCCATCTTATTCATCCTAACAAGTTTTTTCTGCTGTTTTTTTACCGTTATGTGATATGCATGAAAAAAATATATAAAAATTGGTGATTATGAAATCATTTTCTTATGAATGGAAATCGGATAAATGCGCGGAAGAGGATGGGGTAATTGTTGGCCTTTCGAGAAATCACGAATGGATGCTTGAATGGTGGTTTACAAATTATAGTCGTACGAATTCCCATCCCGTTACATTTGTCGATTTTGGAGATATGTCTCCAGAGGCAAAGGAATGGTGTCGTGCACACGGTGGATTGGTTTCATTGGAAATCGATACTAACTTGTTTGTTGTGGATAGATCAAAATTGACCCCAGAGGCAATCGCCTTATGGGAAAGCACAGTAACAGGTGAGGATATCTGGAAATCTCGCCAAGAATTTTTTAAAAAACCGTTTGCTTGCTTAGCTTCTCCCTATCGACGGACAATATGGTTGGATACTGATTGCCAGGTATTGAAATCGATCGCCCCTATTTTTGCATTTTGTAATAACCCTCAAGGTATTGCCCTTGCAGAGGAACCTCCGATTGTGCTACTGAAGCACAAGCAAGATGGGTTGTTAGAGCCTGATGAGTTGGAATACAATACGGGAGTTGTGGTATTTGAAAGGAACTGTTCTGTTATTCCAACCTGGGCAAGATATTGTGTAGAATCAAGTACGTGTCTTAGAGGGGATCAAGAAGCTCTCTCCCGGTGGGCTTACGAAAATGATGTACACCTTCCTTCAATACCTATGATTTATAACTGGAGAGCGAATATCGTCCCTTCAGAAGAACTAATGCAAGAAATTGTCGTTCTCCACTGCCTTGGGGCATACAAACAGCTAATACGCCGACAAATCGGCCTCGAACAATAGATGTTTTGCCTATATCTGTGGCACGGACTTTAGTCCGTGGTTATGCCCACCCACCCCCTTTGCCATGTAATTGTAAAATAAAAAAATAAATTCTTGAATCCAATTCACTATTTCTCTATAAGACTTTTTTAATATTTTGCTTTTCATATGCTTGACAAGCAAATTTTTTAAATTAAACAACAAATAGAGATCACTTTTATGTACACCAAATTCTTGACTTGCCTATTACTGATCATTTCACCCTCTCTAACATTTGCCTTAGATGATAAAAATATAGATAAACCTTTAGCAATAAAGAAATTGGGTCTTCCGGCTCAAAATGATCAACCTGACATCGAATCACAACCTTCAATTCCTTTAGCAAGTCTCATACAAGAACCCTCATCCTATGTCCATGGTGTCAATGTTATTACTGGGATGTATAGCATCCACAATGTCGATCTTGTTTCTTATCATGGAGTCAATCCCTTGACTATTGAATCGGTATTTTGGGGAAATGGTAATCGGAGGGGAGTGCTGGGAGACGGTTGGACCATGAATCATGCCTGTAAAATAAAGAAAACCACTCTGCCAAAAGAGGAACGTCAGGATGCTAGTTATGATATTGAAGAATTAGGGTGCAGTATTAGTTATACAGGAAAATCGAGTAAACACAAAATCACAACGACTATGCCAATAGCTTCTCATGCACTTATTAATGGTGTTTCAAACACTTCAAAAGGAGTTATTTCTGGTCGATCTAATATCAAAAACACTCTACTTAAAACTGGAAAACCTCATAAAGATGAATTCATTCTTAAATTAGGCACAGGAGGAATCAGAACATTTAGTAGCAAAAAAAATCGATTTCTAATAAATGAGCATAAACCAACGGGAAACACCATCCATTATACACATTCTTCACATGATGAAGATATGCCTACCAAAATTGTCCTTCAAAATAAAATATGCAAATCAACTAACAGTATATCCTGTGATCGATTTAATAATAAATCCATCAGAAAATACTGTAATCGAAAAATAATGACTGACGATGGAAGATGGGTACAATATAACTTTAATAGTGGTCAATTATATTTAGAATCTATCCAACGGTCTGATGGAACGAGGGAGGAGTATGCATACAATTATAAAGCTATTAGTAATTTTGAAAAGCTCCATCCAATCAAACAACGAACATTCCAAGATGGAAGATACCTACAAATTAACTACTACGATTCGGATGAAGATCAAGCTACTCCCTCTTTCTATCGGGTTAAAGAACTCCTTGCCCCTGCTGGGAGTGATAATAGTCCTATTCCCATCTATAAATTCTTTTATCATTTCAATATGATAAATCATGAAGTAGCCGGTGGAATGGTAGAAGTTTCTAACGCATTAGGATACCAAACGCATTATCATTATAATGATAAACAACGCCTTGAAGCTGTCGCAAGAATTAATTCTGATAAAAAAATCTATTCTGTTGAGCACCTAGTGTGGGGAGATCAAAACTCTAAAGACAATACTAACTTAATAGAAAGAAATTTGACTGCTGGTGGAAATTATGAATTTGTATTTGCTTACAATTACGACTACGATGATGCGGGAAATGTTTTGGTGGAAACCCTTAAAGGGAATTTGACTGGCAATACCGACACAAGTAACCATCAAGACATCTATCAAACAGTTCGTGTCTACTCAACCGATGGCTTCAACCTGCTCTTGCGTGAGAGCGATGGATTCATTACAACTGCTTATCAATATGCTCCAGGAACTAATTTACTCATTGCTAAATACCAAGGAACTGATCAAGGATGGTGTAAACGCTGGTTCTATGATTATAATGACGATGCTGCATTAGTATTAGAAATTGTTGATGATGGTAAAAATGCAGATCGAAATGACCTAACAGGGGTTACGGAACGACATCTCACTCATCTAGAGCAAAGTCAAGTCTACCCTGTCGCTTATCCAAACGGTATCCAAGAAATCTATATTGATATGGCCACTAATCAAGAGCACCTTGTGCGCAAAATGACCAATACCTACAACAACCTCGCCAGAATGACAAAACAAGACTGTTACGATAGTGAGGGAAAATATTCGTATACATTAGCTTGGGATTATGATGAGCGTGGAAACCTTACCTCACAAATAGACGCCCTAGGACGTTCTACAACACATAAATATGATATTAATAATAACCGTATTCTTACACAAACTCCTAATCTAGATCGAACTACAAAATATTTATACGACTTCATGAATCGGCTTATTCGTATAGATGATATCTATTCAGATGGGGTAACTTATTCCACTTCTAATCGATACGATATTGCGGGCAACTTAATTGGCTCAACAGATCAATATGGGAATGAAACTATTTATAAGAATGACGAGTTCGGAAGACCAATAGAGATTGTTTTGCCAGTCATATCGGATCAAAATGAAATTCTTCAGCATCCAACTGTAAAAAATGAATACGATGTCATTGGAAATATCACGCGACATGTAGATGGAAATGGGAATGTCACACTTAAAACCTATAACATTCATGGAGCAATAACTTCAGTAAAATACCCTGATGGAACATCAGAGGAAAGAAGATACCAACTAAATGGAGTTTTGAGCGAACTAAAGGCACGTGATGACACTATAACTCGCTATACGAACGATTGCTTTGGCAGAGTTGTTGAAACAAAGGTCTATTCCCAATTTAACGAACTACTATTTTGTACCTCCGTTTCATATAGTGCATTTCACGTTTTAACTGAAACAGATGCGATGGGGATAATGACTCACTACAGCTATTATCCGGATGGAAAATTAAAGAGTCGCAAGAAAGAGAATCATCTCATTACTTATTTCTATGACACTTTGGGACGTTTGAATAAAACAACTGAGCAGTATGGACCAAACCAAGAAGATATCGTGAGCAAGTGTAGTGAATTCGATCTCCTTGGTCGAGTAGTCGAAGAGACAACAGTAGATGAAAATGGAACAGTACTTACACGTGTTTCCTCTTCGTATGATAATTGTGGAAATGTAAGCCAAATTACACACTATTCACAAGCGGGTCAGAATGTGACAACTATCGATTATGATCCACGCGGTGTACCAATTGTTGTAACTGATTCTGAGGGCAACAAGACGATCACTAGTCACAATCATCACTATCGAAATAAGTATGGGCAGCATGTCGCTCAAGTGACCGTGACAGATCCTTTGGGAAACATGACAATCACTGAAAAAAACGAATTAGGAATGATAGTCAGCATTATAAGTAAAAACCTCTTCGGAAAAGTTATAAAACAGATAAGCACTTTTTACGACATGAATGGTAACAATACCAAGCTAGTTGAAACGATTATCTCTCCTGATGAATCTACAAATGATATTTCCACACTCGTACAATATGATAGCATGAATCGCTTAATTGCCACCTATGAAGCAGTTGGAACACCGCTTCAGAAGCAATCAAAGCAGACTTATAACAATTATGGGCAAATGCACAGCATCATCAAAACGGATGGATCATCTTTAATCCATACTTATGATGATTTGGGACGTTTATCAGAATTATGTTCATCTGATCATTCGATCCATTATCGCTATCATTATGATAACAATAGCAATCCAATACGTGTAGACGATCTTGTACAAGCAATTTCCACTGAACGTCAGTATGATAATCAAAATCGTTTAACATCAGAAAAACTCGGAAATGGATTAGTTCTAGAGTACACACATGATTGGATGGGAAGACCCACTCAAGTGATACTGCCTGATAGAACGGGTATCCAATACCAATATCGCAATGATTATCTATCATCCGTTTCTCGATTAGACACCTCTCAAAATGAAATATATACACATTACTATGATGATTACGATCTTTCAGGAAATTTGACAAGTGCGCGATTGATTGAACATGGAGGTTCTATTTCCTATGAATTCGATCGGTTGAATCGATTAAAAGCGATTAATACCAGCGACTGGAGTGAGAAATTGACGCGTTATGACGCTGTTGGAAATCTTTTAAAGGCGTATGTAAATGACGGTACTACTGAATCAGATTTAGATTATTGCTACGATGATCTTTATCAATTGAAAAGTGAAAAAGGAAGAGTCGATCATGATTATTCCTATGATTCTCATTATAATCGTTTAAGTAAAGATGGAAGAGCTCATATACTTAATGAACTACATCAATTACTCGACGATGGGATTTATACCTACAAGTATGACTTAAATGGAAATATGTTAAGTCGAACATCAGCAGAAAGTACAGCTACACTGACCTATGATTGTCTCGATCGATTAGTAAGCTATCAAGATAATGATAAAAAAGCATGCTACCTTTATGATGACAGCAATCGACGACTATCCAAAACTTCCTATGAACTAAAAAATGGAAATTGGATTCAAACGCATTTAGAACGCTACTTATACCATGGTAAAAATGAGATCGGAGCTTGTGATGAACAAGGGAATCTCACACAATTTAGGATGTTGGGAATTGGAAGAGGGGCTGAAATTGGTGCCGCAGTCGCTCTTGAAATAGGGAAGAAGCTTTATGTCCCCATTCACGATCACTCGGGAAATGTGGTATGTATTCTAGATAGCGCTTCAGGAGATATAATTGAGAACTATCAGTACACTGCTTTTGGTGAACCTCTTTTTGATCAAGCGATAAGTCCATGGTTATTTTCGAGTAAGCGGTTGGATCAAGAAAGTGGATTTATTTATTTTGGTAGACGTTACTATGATCCCTCAATTGGACGCTGGATTACTCCTGATCCCATTGGAAGGGATGGAGGACCTAATCTCTATGCTTACGTTCTCAATGGTCCTTTAACTCGTATAGATCTTTATGGCCTTTCAATTGATATTGGAGGGATGTTTGATAGTTTTTGCGATCGTGTCTCTTCCGGTTTTGATAGTTTTTGCTCAGGGGCTCGTTCGGTATTGTCTGAGTGTGGTTCGATGGCAGCGAGCGGTTTAGAGTCGGTTGGTCAGTTTTGGAGGGAGCAATGTCCCATTCCTGTTGTGCAAGATCTCATTTCGAGCTTTTCTTATTATGTCCAAAATGGCACCATATCAGGATATACAATGGCCTGCCAAGAACATTATAGAATGGAACCTGTCTTTGGCTGGGAGGAAAATCCTAAAAGATTCCATGTACATGTTCCGGGTATGCAAAATGGTTATGCAAGTGCAATGGCTGCTGGACAAAATATCTCGACTAGTTTTGCTGGCACGAGAGTTGATGTTCTTGTAGGACCCTATAAGGGATTAATTGCAGGACTAATTGAGTCTTTATTAATTAAATGTGGTGTGGAAACTGAGGCCGTGAAAGTTGTGCTCAATCATACTAAGTCAATGATTGCACAGTATCCAGGTATAAATGGTGAATTAAGTGGATTTAGCATGGGCGGAGCGATCTTAGGGGCTTTAAGTCCTCGTTTAACAAAGGAGGAAATGGGCTGTATATCGCTCACAACAATGGGATCTGCTACAATGGTCCCTGTAGGAGATTTTAAATCTGCAGAAAATTATGTGAGTGTTTTTGATCCCGTGCCCTTTGCAGCAAGCCCAATTCAAATGATTGCAAACATGTTTACTGGAAGCGCTAATATTAAGTATTTAAAATCCAATGCTATCCCCTTTACAGATCATTCTTTCTCAAGCCCGACCTATTTCGATGTGGTTGAGGATTTGGGAAGAAAATTTTTGCATAATTTTTTAAAGGCTCATTAAGAGAAATTTTTAATATGTATAAGTTTATAAAAATAATTTTTCTTCTATTAATCTGTACTAGCTGTGCTAAAGAATGGAGTTATACTGACATCACTTACGCTATTATGAACAAAAAGGCGGAACAGCTTTCAAATGAGGATGGAATGGATTGTATCGGTTCTGGTGGATCTATGCGAGATAAAGTATCAAGAGTAACTATGATGTTCCAGATTAAACGCCGTGTTGAAATTGATGAAGCCAGACTCCTATGTGTCCATTGCGTTGAAGATCTGAAAAATGCTCTGAATGCAAATGAAGAATTGCAGGTATATTTGTCTCCCTATCCTTTTCCCTCTTCAGCTACGGAGATAAGCATTCATTTTATAGAAAAATTAGAGGGTCTTTTTGAATATGGATTTATCAGATATGGCTGTGCATATCTTGGTACAGGTGGCATATCTATAGTTCAAGCCCATGGCGGGTATATTTATTATGGATCATATAATTCACGTACAAGAATGTTAGAAGATTATTATGAAGAAACTTATGAAGATGCTCTTCAAATGCTCCAAGATCAAGGATACTGCTTTGGTCAACAAGCTCAGTAATCTTTAGAATTAGATTAGAGCTCAATATTTTTACACTAAACTTTAACAGGAATACACATTATGAAATTTTTTCTCCAATTAGTCTTATGTTTCGTACTTTTATCAACAGTGAGCTGTAGTTCAAATAAGAGCGAATTAAATAAAATTATCTGTAGCACGATGTTTAAAAAAGCCAAAATAGATAATGTCGATGAACCTAGATTAATTTGTAAACAAGCCTCGCAAGATATTATTAATGAACAAATTCCCTCAAAAACACCTATGCAATCTTTTACACAATTTGAAACTTATGGATTTCCACCTGGAAATTATGAGTTTTTTGCAGTCAAATTCGATAAATCAAAGGTTTCTATTGGAAAGGGTTATATAGACGAGCAGGGAGAATTTCAATTGGACAAGATGTTTAGGACACTACCTCTTTCAAGATTTATATCTTGTGGTAGCGGTTTTCTGCCAGGAGAGCCCATCCATTATGTGTTAATATCGGAAGATAGAACTTGTGTGGCTTCAGATTTTATTGTACCTAATCCTATAGAAGCCAGATGGTTCGATGGGGCGCAGATTTCAATGATCGCGATCGATCCTTCAATGGAATGTTTTATCCTTGAGGGAAATGGATTTAAATCAAATGAAGTTCTTCAAGTCGTAGCTAAAAGTTGTAACGAAATTTTAAGTTATGATTCTATAGCATCCTCAGACGGGGAAGTGTTTCTAATGGCTGCTTCAGGTATGCAATCCAAAATATGTGGAAAAGGCACTTATACAATAAAACGAAAAAATGGGGAAATCAAAACTCTCTCTTATTTTCAAAGTAGCAAAGTATGGAACCGCTAATCGCTTAGCATAGGGAAAACATGAAAACGATTTGTATAAAAACCAAATTGAAAGAAGATACCATTGACGAAGTACGTCAGTGGTTTCAAACTCTTAATGATCGACGAGATGAAGTTCGAGAGTCTATGCAAAACGAAGGTGTTATAGTAGAATCTGCTTTTCTAGATAAACAGGGCGACGACTATTTTTTGATTTATTATATGAGAGCCGATGATGTTAAACATGCTTATGATGTTTTCAATAAATCAACTTTAGCTATTGATCATTATCATAAGGATTGCTGGAAAAAATATTGCGAAGGACGCGTAGTTTTAGAGGAATTGTTAGCCCTCGATCGAATAAAATCCATCTGAAAACATTGCCGCTCAGGACGAAGTCCTGGTTTATAATAGCCTAGGGCAACGCCCTAGGTAGATCCAAAGAGGTTCGGGCAGGCTGAAGGCCTGCGTTATAGTGATATCATAGCCATAACTTTTTAAGGACTTACCTGTAAAGTGAACAGAAATCACAGACTGTAATTTCTGCCTTTAGATGTAATTGTGGATTGTGAATATAATTTTATTGATCATCAAAAATTGTCTTTAGTGCATCAGTGCCATGGTAATACTTGATGGTTTTAATCTCCCCATTTGCACGTTTTATTATTAATGCTCCCCGTCCACCTGTTTCACAAGGGTCAACTGCATCCAGTAGACGGTTCCATGCACCTGTCGTGTTTGCTGTTAAATCTGAACTTCCCGAAGCTCCAGAGACACAAGATATGATCTCGATGTTCTCTTTTGATTTAAATCCACTACCTTGAATAAGAAAACATTCCATACTAGGCCCGAGTGCGATCATTGAAACGAGTGCTCCATCTGACCATTTTGTTTCTATAGGATTGGGTATAATAAAATCTGAAGCAGCGTATGCCCTATCCTCAGAGACTAATACAAAATGAATGGATTCTCCCTGTATACAAGCAAAACTATATAATAAATATTCGGATAGGGGGGCCTTTTGGTTAGTATCGATCAATTGAAATTCGCCTTGCTCATCCATATAATACTTACCAATAAGGACTTTTGAGTTGTCCAATCGTATTGCATAAAATTCATATTTCCCTAAGGGGAATCCTTGAGTTTCAAATCGTGTAATGGCTTGTATTGATTTTGTTGGGAGAGAAGTTTGTATATTACTATCATCTAATGGAACTGGTTTACAAATTAATTTAGGGCCATTTATGTTATCAATCTTGGTTTGTTTAGACATTGCTTTACTGATAGCTATATCTAGTTGGCTTGTACTTGATGTGCAGCCCACAGTAGATAAAAGTGTGAAACATAAAAGTAAATGTAGCATAAATTTCATAATGGGCATCCTTGCTAGTGTTTTGTGTATTGGTTTATAGTTTATGTGTTCAATAATATTTAGATGGGTCCAGCATTCATTTCAGAGTCTTCTATGTCCATTTGCCTTGTCTATATTGTTTTGTCCATGGCTGCCAGTCTAAAGATGTCCATTGTCCATAAGGCGAAGCTTGTATGTAAGTAGTGAACATTATATGGCCTTAGACCCTTCTTAATAAAAAATAATTTGGAGTGCGTGTGACTTGTCACCGCTTTGTCTAGCTCGACTTGTCGAGCGTACTTGCTACCAAATATATGCCCAATTACACAGGTTGCCATTCTTTGCTGATCCCTACATCTTTCTTGATTAAGGCATGTTTTGGGTTGCATATACGCTCGACAAGTCGAGCTAGACAAAGCGGTGACAAGTCACACGCACTCCAAATTTTTAACTCTTTATTGGCTCTTGAATAGAATCTCCACCATAAGAATATAGAACGTCAGATGGTAAGATAGGTTCGCAGTACTTACCAATCCAATGTAGAGTAATTTCCATCAAACTGCAAGCTTGGAATAGTCTTGCCCTTATTTCTAGCAATTGGGCAAGTGTCACATCCTTTAGGGGATAGGCTACAACAACCTTTTTACCTTTGGAGTGGTACTCCTTTTCTTTATCTGTGCAAATGCATATATCTGATGATGATTGAGATAGCAGTAGACGACAAGAAATATCTGTACGACAACATATTGTAGTATTAGACAGTATTGGATCTTCTAATCTCTCACACATTGATGACAATAATATTTGAAAATCTCGAACCGAACGCGATGGTAAGTTTTCTGCATGACAGTTCGCCACATTAATAACACCACTTTTCACAACACCTTGTTTTACAAAACATTCCTCATTCTTATTAGGAAAAGAAGTAGCACTATTCGCTCCTAAAGGCGATTCGTAATAATCCTGTTTATGCTGTGCACAGGGTTGGTTAATAGTCCCTACGGGCTTTAATTGTGGCGGTGCAGAGCTAAATTCATCTCTAGTTCTTTTAAGGAAGTTAGGGACTACCACAGGGCATATCCTTAATCCTGGCGTACTTGGATCAGGGCTGGTGTAGCTCCATTTTCTTGTGTCATCGGAAAAATCTTGTATTGATGGTGGTCTAGCACATATTGCTGGGCCAGGAAGGAAGTCAGGGTCTACCACAGAGCATATCCTTAATCCTGGCGTACTAGGGTCAGGGCTGGTGTAGCTCCATTTTCTTGTGTCATCGGAAAAATCTTGTATTGATGGTGGTCTAGCACATATTGCTGGGCTAAGAAGGAAGTCAGGGTCTACCACAGGGCATATCCTTAATCCTGGCGTACTAGGGTCAGGGCTGGTGTAGCTCCATTCTCTTGTGTCATCGGATAAATCTTGTGTTGGTGGTATTGTGGATTGACAAAGAGTCCTAGTTGCTAGTTCAGAACTTACTGTTGTTTGTTGTGCAGGTTTGTGTCTTTTGCTAGCGGATATAGCCTCTTCCGCATCTAACTTGGGCCCAAATGTGCTTCTATAAGAATCTACAGGGTAGGTCATAAGAATCTCCTTGTGTTAAAAAAGTGTGTAAGGGGTCAGGCCTGATCCCTCTTCTGACCCCTTTTCCTTGTCCTTCGAGGAAGATATATTTATCTTTATCTAAAGTAAGGATAATGTTAAATTTCTGGAAAATTTTCACTAAACCTAATAAGACATCTATGTATATTTTTTCATGCTCTTTTTGCTGATATTATATCTTTCATAGCCACATCTTGTCATTCAGAGGATTAAATTCGATGCAAAATAGATTTATAGATTGGATTGTTTGTTTCATTGCAATGTTGTTTTTGTTTTATTCGTTATATCACGATGATTATAGTTTCTTGATTGTTATTGTATTTTTCGGTTGTTCCGTCTTTCTGATGAATAGGTTTTCCAAAAAATAACAAGGAATAAATTTCATATGAAGAGCAGATACAGGATTTTAATTTTTATGGTGCTTATAACATTAAGGCTGACAGCTGGAAATGATCCTCTGGACCATTCAAAAATCGATTTTGATTCTGATATTTCCACCTTGAAATTCTCAGAATCAACCACCGTTCAACAAAATCAGAATGATTCTGAAGTTTGTCTTGAATTGCCCATGTCTTTGGAAAAAAGCAGATGATATATTCGACAGCATCGTCATTCTCAATCAATTCATAATACAAAGAGAATCAAGTGAATTGACGATATTAAATATTCAGAAGATAATGTTGCATTAAGTTGAGATGTGGATGTTGCTGCAGCAATTCCCGCTAATCATTTATTCATCCATGCAGCTATTCGCGTTGTTACGCTTTTATGCCATAATGTCCACAAGCACCTGAAAAACATTTTCTGGATTTTCTGCAATCCGATTGCAAAGGTAGAGATACCATTCTTTGCCATAGACCACATATCGGCGACAAGGATGGCCTTGTTTTTTGAGACCGTTTAATTTACTCGTACCAATTCCATAAAGCATTTCAAACTCATACAGCGAAGATTGAATATGATTTTTTTCTAGAATGGGAATAATACGATCTATCACTAGTGGGTCATGGGTGGCAATAGAGCAATAGCGTTTTGCTTCGAAAAGGGTATTTATCATTTCGATATATCGATCATTAAGTTCTGGACCTCTGGACAAAAACAGCTCTTTTGGGCCTTCAAAGGCCCCCTTTGTCATTCTGACCTTTCCTCGGCTCTCTTTCAACACCCGTTCTAGATCTTTAGGTGTTCGATGTAGATATGCCTGCAAGGTGATGTTAACATGAGAAAATTCGTGGGAAAACTGAAAATAGGCATCTAAGACTTCATCCGTCCGATCAAGTCCCTCGGCGCTAATAAATAGTTCGATCGATGTATTCTCGCTCGCCTTTGCCAAAGTCCGAAAATTCTCTATTCCAAGTTTATGGTCTAGAACTAGTCCAAGATGAGAAAGATCGAGGGTAACTCGATCTGATTTATTTTCAGCTTGCAGAGCTTTGATAACTTTCAAGAACTCATGAGTTGCTTCTTCAGCGTCAGTCACTGTGGCCACATTTTCACCCATAAATTCCAGGCTAGTCTGAAACCCTTGCATATGCAGTACTTTTCTCGTTTCTAGAGCCTGTTCTAAAATTTCTCCACCGATATACCTTCTTGCAGCTTTTAAGAGTAAATTGAACAGCACAGGATTGCTTAAAAGATATACCTTTGCTTCCTCGCTGATGGCAGCCTTTCTTAATGCTTCACTTGCTTGCTGTCTGATCTCTGTTAGATTATTCTCTGACATTTTTTTCTCCTGTTTTTTCTCTATTCTGACATTTTGCAGATTAAATGATAATATGCTATAATTCGAATTTACCGTTTTATAGGATCGATCAATGTTTGATGAACTTAGGGCAATTGCCATCTTTGCCAAAACTATTGAGACAGGCTCTTTCAGAGGATGTGCCAAGGCTTTAGGGCTTTCTCCTTCTGTGGTGAGCCACCACATTGCCCAACTCGAGCACAAACTAGGTCTGACCCTTTTATATCGCTCCACACGTCAAATGTCTTTAACAGCAGAAGGGGAACAACTTTATGAAGCATCAAAAAAGATGCTAGAAGCTATTGAACAAGGTCTCGATGCAATCTTACCAGCAGCAGAAAATCCATCTGGAACGTTAAGGGTGAGTCTACCGTCGATTCTGGTACGCAGCGGCCTGATGGAGAAAATTGCACAGTTTTGTCGTGAGCTTCCGAATGTCAAACTCCATCTCAACTTCACTGATAAAATCGTTGATTTAATTGAAGAGAGGTTCGATATGGGGATTAGGATCGGCTCTCTCAAAGAGAGTGGTTTAATGGCAAAAAAATTGTTCTCCTTTGGCCGAAAGCTCATCTGTTCCCCTTCGTTTTTTAAAAAGCAGACCAAAGCTAAAAAGCCGGAGGATCTAAGTGCTTGGAGTTGGATTGGGATCGAGATGCTCCCCTTGTCGCGTGGATTTAAAAACAGGACTGGAAAGAGTGTTGTTGTCAACTATCAAGCGAAACTAATGTGTGATTCAGTGGATGCTGCCTACCAACTTGCCATTGCAGGAGCTGGTTTGAGTTCTCCTCCCGATTTCTTAGTTGAAAAAGATATCAGGGACGGAAGGCTTATTGAAGTTCTCCCGGAATGGCAAATGGAGCCGTTGAGCGTCTATGCAATCTGGCCTCAAAATCTTTTAAAGAATAATTTAGCTTCTCGATTTAGAAATAGCCTTGTAAGTTAATTTCGAGATGTTCCATTTCTTTCTAGAAAAATCACCTTTTAAATATATCCCTAAATCGTTAGTCTTTGCATTTTTTCCTAAAGGTGGCTCGAATGCTATCGGATCGAAAAAAATATCAACGTCTTCAGAGAATCTTTGGATGATATTCCATCCCTTTGATAGACTAGTTCCTCCTTTAAAAATGATCATATTTCCAACTGTTTGCTGAATAATTCGCAGAGCTTCTGTGACATAATAATCTTTTTCGATAACTGCTTCGCGCATACCAGACGAATAAAAATGTTCTGCCGCACGAATGATTGCTTGTTCAAAATCTGGATGTTCAAAGAGTTTCAAGTTTTACGCTCCTTCGCATGCCATTGTCTGGCATATTTCAGTGCAATTAAATGTCCAAAATCAAATCTAGAGAGTGGATTTAAGCTTTTTCGCAAATCGGATAGTTGCTTTTCAGAATATCCAAGTTCCTGTCCAATGGCACCAAGTAGAGCGCGAACACGGGGAGGTTCTGATATTGCAATCTGAAGAAGATGTTTAAATCGCCCCGCTTCGCAAAAGTGTTTTAAAAGTTTATCAACGGTTTCTTTAGGAGTAAATTCACTGGAAGACCCTCTTTGACGAAGAAAGTCTAAAATAGCTGCCTCTTGATATGAAAGTTCTTTCCATGATTCTGGCCTTCGCGTGTGTATGATTGTTTCTTTGCCAACAATTAAACGTGGTAAACTAAGACCATTTGTTGCGACTTCCAACTTCGCAGCATGTTGCGTACTGAATCCCAGTAGATTTGCTGCTGCCGTACCAACTGGAAATACTCCTTTTCCCAGAATAGGTAAAGAGCGTAATTGACTTGTATTTGGTTTGCTTAGTCCAAATACTGTTTGTCTCGGTTTGTAGTATAAACCTTTACCAAGTCTCTGAATCCTACCAAGGCGAAATAGGCGAGATAGAGCCTGTGCAACCGCTGTAAATGGCATGTTTTCAAAGTCCGTTAACCGCCAAATTCGTTCACCACCAGCCTCAATTTGATTTCGAACAGTCTTAGCGATGTTACTAATATCGGATGTGGTCTTCTTTTTTTGTCTATTTTTCATAACCTAATTATCACCTAAAACTCTCTTTTAGTCAAGTTTTTTTGCTGTAAAACTTGACTAAATTTATATAATAGTGGGGTAAAACTCACCAAAAACAAACGCAGACTAAAGTCTACGCCACAAATTTGCAATTAATAGATATCTTCAAAGTAAAGCGGCTTCATATTCTATATGAAGAAAAAGGAAAAATATCTATGAAACCCATAAAAGTACCCGCAAACACCTAATTTTAAGCCTAAATCTACCAAAGGAAGCCAAATTACCCGTCTGTATTTGTGGCATGGACTTTAGTCCATGGATTTGTTTTTACTCAGAATTTTGGTTCTAAATTTGTATTTTGATGGGGATGGGCTCAGGGACCGAAAATTAAGATCACGGACTAAAGTCCATGCCACAGATATGTAGGCCTAGGCTTGATCTGTAATAAGAAGGGGCTAAGCAATGCCTCTTCCTTTGTTCCGCTCTTGCTGAATAGTCATTTTGCGTAGCTCGGCGTGTTTGATCTCTTCTCGATTTTTTTCGCTTGTTTTAATGTCTTGCTGTTTTTCAAGATCCGACTCTCTCACTCGTTCAAAATGACGTTCCATTATTTTCTTCATTTGATTTGTGACTTTAGGATACGAACCTTCTACTAATACTGTTGCAATACGTTTAACCATTTCTGGTCGAGATAAGGTATTCGTATTCTCGGTTTTTCCTTCTTTTTGTGTGGTATTAGTGTGGTTTTGATGACTGTGGGCTCCTTCTCTATGGTGAGTATCTGCCGTATTGTTCGGTTTCTG
>Ga0207012_1024_pt1 | contig 45526 bp, 35 predicted proteins | sample Alteio_BWMinCont_80_FD_153471 | JGI IMG/M metagenome (GOLD analysis project Ga0207012, IMG submission 153471) | Enriched cells from forest soil in Barre Woods Harvard Forest LTER site, Petersham, Massachusetts, United States -... | ecosystem: Environmental > Terrestrial > Soil > Temperate forest >...
GCCTGCCGGTGCCAATGTCAAAACAGGAACTTCGGCCAACCGTATCAGCAACTTTTTCCTTGAACTGCTGGAAAGACAGTTTCCTATACCGTCACCCCAGCATACAATACAGTTTAAAAACGCGAATGAATTTGCCGGACAACTGGCCATACATACCAACCACCTGAACCGAGCATTGAAAGAAACGACCGGAAAAACCACTACAGAGCTAATTGCAGAACGGATGATTAAGGAAGCCAAAGCGCTGCTATTGCACAGCGATTGGGACGTTGCAGAAATAGGTTTTTGCCTGGGTTTTGAGCATGCATCCAACTTCAATACCTTCTTTAAAAAGCAAACCGGGGAGACACCCAACAACTTCCGCAAGCAGACTGTTGCCATATCATAATAATCTGTTTGATTGGCATAGTTTAAGCCATTAATGGTAGTGTACCTTTGTGTTATAAAATACTACTATGACACAAGAGAACATAAAAGACAAGGTAATTGTGATCACCGGTGCCAGCAGTGGCATAGGCGCAGCGGCTGCCCGCAAACTGGTGCAACTTGGCGCTAAAGTAGTTTTGGCAGCCCGCCGCGAAGATCAGTTGAAAGAATTGGTACAGGAACTGGGCGATAACGCAATGTACGTAACCACCGATGTGAGCAGGCGTGGCGACCTGGATAACCTGACAGCACAAGCAATAACCAGGTTCGGACATATAGACGTGCTTTGGAACAATGCTGGCATTATGCCCATCTCTTTTTTTGAAGAAGGGCATGTGGAAGAGTGGGATCGCATGATAGACATTAACATCAAAGGTGTATTGTATGGCATCAATGCGGTGTTGCCACATATGCTTGCCAGGGGTGAAGGGCATATCCTTTCCACTTCATCTGTGGGCGGATTAAAGACATCTCCGGGTATTGGTGTATATAGCGCTACTAAATTTGCGGTGCGGGCTATAATGGATACGTTGCGTGAAGAAGTGGCGCAAACCATAAAAGTAACTACCATTTACCCCGGAGCTACACAGTCTGAACTGGGACATGACATTACCAGCCCTAAAATAAAAGCACTATACGGCAACCTTGCTGCTATGCCCAAAATGGATGAAGAAGCAATTGCCAATGCTGTGATATATGCCATAAGCCAGCCCGGCAACATAAACGTAAACGAGGTGGTATTGAGACCGCTTGGACAAACACGATAAGTAAACGGCCACATATAGCCGGTTAGAGCATCAATACTATTGCCACTTGAGTGTCTTTAATATATGCTCTATATCGCCCCTTAAAAATTCGTTTACAGGGCGCAGACTATCAGCATTAGGGGTTACGTCAAAATACAGGGCACCACGCAGAAAGTGTTTTACAGAGTCTGTTGCTATAAATTGATAGGCTGATGCTGCATCGCCACCTACATGGTAAAACACACCACTTACACCGTTGGCATTGTGGAAGTATCCATCATCTATATAATCGGCCTTCTTGGTATGTACGTAGGATAGTTTGTGCGAGTCGTCCAGCAATTTCTCAAGCGATTGGTTAGGGCCAATTTCTTTATAGCTGATATATATAGTGCCACCTAGCGTTGGAAATACTATGTTGATCCAGTAAGGATTTTCCGGTTTCTCGCCGAAAAACGCAGTATCCCGCACAATATTTCCATATACAGGATATTCAAAACCATATGGGTATTCAGGCTTATTAAAAGCCTGGTAGCTATGCTGCGGTGTATCTATACGAAAGTAGCCTGCAGGTTTGGGAACATATGTTGTGGGACGGCATGCAATAATGCTCAAACACAGCAGTAAAGGTATTGTGTAGCGTAACATGGCGTCAAAACTAACTAAAATAGCGCTATCCTGCATGTGGTGTTACTCCAAATGCATACTGGAAGTTGGATTTAATTCAACTTTACATAGTTACATTCTGGCATTTGTTAGTTATTGTGGCGTTTCTGGATATTCCCTTTAGGGCTTAGGGCATTTTTTTATTAATTTCGCATCCTGATATTAAAACACCCTTAAAAATTTAATTGAATGGACGATCAGCAATTACCAGAACAACAGCAACAGCTAAACATAGAACTTACAGAAGAAATGGCCGATGGCATTTATGCTAATCTTGCTGTTATCACCCATTCATTTGCAGAGTTTGTTGTTGACTTCGTAAATGTAATGCCCAACATGCCTAAAGCGAAGGTTAAATCGCGTGTTATCATGACCCCGCAGCATGCCAAAAGACTAATGCGTGCATTGGTTGACAATGTGAAGCGTTTTGAAGCACAGCATGGTGTAATAAAAGACCAGGATGCATCTGCAATGCCATTTGCATTTAACGGCCCAGCCGGACAAGCCTAATTAATTTTTTGCTTTTATCTACTTGCCTGAATGAACGATAAGATACTGATACTCGACTTTGGATCCCAATACACACAGCTTATAGCACGTGGCATAAGGGAGCTGAACATTTATTGCGAAATACAACCTTGCACAAAACCAATAGTGTATGATGCCTCTATGAAGGGTATTATACTTAGCGGCAGCCCCTATTCTGTAAATGATGCTGCGGCACCAAAACCAGATATTAAGGAGATGGGCAACCACCTGCCGGTATTGGGCGTGTGCTATGGTGCGCAATTACTGGCCCAGCAATGGGGTGGGGAAGTTGGCAAATCGGCACATCGCGAATTTGGCCGTGCACATTTGCAGGATGTAAGTACTGATGCATTGTTTGCCACTATACCCAACAATAGCCAGGTGTGGATGAGCCATGGCGATAGTATAAAAGCGCTTCCTACAGGTTTTGAACTGATAGCAAAAACAGAAAGCATACCTGTAGCTGCATTTAAGGCTAACAAAGATTTTGCAAAGAATGCAGTTTATGGTATTCAGTTTCACCCGGAGGTAACACATAGTACCGATGGCCGCCAACTGCTGAAGAACTTTGTTGTAGATGTTTGCGGTTGCAAACAAGACTGGACACCTGCAGGTTACATACAGGAAACTGTGGCACGCCTGAAAAAACAATTGGGCAATAGCAAGGTAGTAATGGCATTGAGTGGTGGGGTAGACTCTACCGTGGCAGCTACGCTGATACACCGTGCTATTGGCGATAACCTGTACTGCATATTTGTAGATAATGGATTGCTGCGCAAAGATGAATACAAACAAGTACTGGATGGTTACAGCCATCTTGGACTGAACACAAAAGGTGTTGATGCCCATGAGCGTTTTTATAAGGAACTGGACGGAGTTACAGATCCTGAAAAGAAGAGGAAAATCATTGGTCGTCTGTTTATAGAGGTCTTTCATGAAGAAGCAATACAATTAAAGGATGTAAGCTATCTTGGCCAGGGCACCATTTATCCTGACGTGATAGAATCGGTATCAGTGAATGGCCCCTCAGCTACTATCAAATCGCACCATAATGTGGGTGGCCTGCCAGAGATCATGCACATGGAACTGGTGGAACCACTGCGCTTTTTGTTTAAAGATGAGGTACGCAAAATAGGTCGTGAATTGGGTATTGATGACGTATTCATCAGTCGTCATCCCTTCCCAGGTCCAGGTCTTGGCATACGTGTACTCGGTGCAATAACTGAAGAGAAAGTAAAGATGCTTCAGGAAGCAGATGCTATATACATACAGCACCTTCGTGATAGCGAATTGTATAATAAGGTATGGCAGGCCGGTACCATATTATTACCGGTACAGAGCGTTGGCGTAATGGGTGATGAGCGCACATATGAATACACTGTTGCCCTGCGCGCCGTAACATCTGTTGATGGTATGACCGCTGATTGGGCACACCTGCCTTACGACTTCCTGGCAAGGGTTTCTAACGACATCATTAACAGGGTAAGGGGTATCAACAGGGTGGTTTATGACATTAGCTCAAAACCACCGGCTACCATTGAATGGGAATAGTACTACAAACTGCATCATGAAACTACGTTTGTTACCTGCTTTTATTCTATTGGGGGTTTCTGTGCCTTGTGTAACGCAGGCACAGTTCCTTGGCGGGCTATTCGGGTCTAAGCACAAACATAAATACAAGCATGTGCAACCTAAGCCGCAGCCCAAGGCTCTTGTGAAAAAGAAACAAGAAGTAACCTACCCTGAAACAGTTAGAAAAAGCCGTTACAGGATAGATATACTTGCCTCGCTGTACCTGGACGACCTTGTGAACGACGGCAAGCTAGCGTACAAGGATAAAATGCCTGACAAGGCTACAAGTGGAGTTGCGTTTTGCCAGGGTGCATTGCTGGCAATGGATACATTAAAGGCAATGGGTTATGATATGGATGTATTCATACATGATGTGAATACCCAATCGGGTTTCCCTACAGGTCTTATAGGTAACAAACAGCTTGATACCAGCAGCCTTCTTATTGGCGCAGTAGGATCAAAGGACATACAAGACGTTGCTGCCTTTGCAAACCGGCAGCATATTAATTTTGTTTCTGCACTTTCGGCCTCTGATGCTGATGTAAAGGACGATAAATATTTTACGCTACTGCAGCCCAGTTTGCAACAACACTGTGCATTCATAAAAAAAGAACTGCAGAAGAAAAATCTCAACGACAAGATAACGCTGTTTTATCGCACTGATGCGCCAGCAGATGATAATGCATATCATTACCTGCAAACAAAAGACACTACATGGAGTGTAAGAAAGGTGCTATGCAATGCTATACCAGATAAGGCTGTGTTGGATATGTTGTTTGATAGTGCAACCAGCAACGTGATAGTAATGAGCATAACTGATATTGCTTATGCCCAGAAGCTGCTGGAAATGCTGGATCGTAATTACCCGGGGTATCGTTTTGAGGTATATGGTATGCCATCGTGGAAGGGCATGCCTTCCATACATAAAACGGAAGCACTGGAAAATATAGGCATCAATATATCGGCGCCATTTTATTTTAACCAAAATAGCCCTACAGGCAAATATTTGGAACGCAGTTTTAAAGCCAAATTTAACGGGCATACAGGTGAAATGGTGTACCGTGGGTATGAAACCGTTTTCTGGTATGCTACGTTATTACATAAATACGGTACCATATTCAATACCCATGTAGCTGATAATGCGAATGCTCCCTTTACCAAATTCTCAATAAAACCAGAGTGGGATAAGAACCTTGATTTTCTCTATGACCAAAACGAACACCTTTACCTGTACAGATATCAGGGCGGTTCTTATATGGTAGCAGAGCAGTAAAAGGGTTGAATTGTCCTGTACATTTGCAATCAATAAGAAGTTAGTTTAGATTAATGATGCAGTTGAGTAGGCAATTGTATCTCACTCACAGCCTGGTTTGCTTTATTCATTTCAGCTATTAATTGCTGATTACGCTCCAGCTTGTTTTTGCGCAGGAAGTAAAGCACACCAAACAAGCCCATAGAGATGCTAAGGATACAAGCAATACCAATGTTTGGGTCGGCATCTTGCACCAATAGAGCAACAGTAATAATAAGAATGTTTGAAGTAACCAATATGCTCACAGCTTGCGAGTGGTTATAACCGGCATCCAGCAACAAGTGATGCAAGTGGGTGCGGTCGGCAGCAAACGGAGAACCGCCCTTGCGCATACGATTAAGAAATACCCTGAACGAATCGAACACCGGAACAAAAAGTATAGATAACGCTACCAGCAGTGCACCTTTATGAGAATGTACAATAGTGCCTAATGGCGTACTTACATTGTATGCATGTACAAATTGTATGGACAAAATAGAGAGTATAAATCCTATAACCAGCGAGCCGGTATCGCCCATGAAAATTTTGGCAGGAGACAGGTTATAACGTAAAAAACCTATCAGCGCTCCCATAAGGCTGAATGCGATGGCAGCTTCACCTACATTGCCTGTAAGTGCCAAAACTAAACCCAGGCAAAGCGAACACAGGACACCTAAAGAACCGGCAAGCCCGTCTATGCCATCTATAAGGTTAATAGCATTGGTAACAAACATGCAACCTACGGTAGTAAAAGCTATACTTATCCACAGCGGCATCTCGTATATACCCAGTATGCCATGCAGCGAACTGATACGGATATCGGCAACAGAAATAGTAATAATAGATGCAATAAACTGTGCCAGGAATTTCTTGGATGGGGTTATACCTACAAGGTCATCTGTAACACCGGTAATAAATAATACCATTGCAGATACTAGTATGATATTCCATTTATCAAAGAGCTGTGGAGTAACAAAAAAAGAACATGCTATAGTAAAAGAAAGAAAAATGCCTATCCCCCCCAGGTTGGGTATAATGGTAAGGTGGATCTTTCGCTTATTATCAGGTACATCAAACAACTTTTTGCGGTTAGCTATATATATAATCCTGGGAATAGATGCCATGCACATAAGTAGCGTACAGAAAAATACAAGCGGATATAAAATGTATGCTGCTAATACAATCATGATGTTATCTAATGCTATATCCCTGGTTTATAGTTGATGTACCTCTCTGTTTGAAGGTATATTGTATGTCTTTAAAATACAATAAAAGTTATTACAGTTATCAAATATACAATAATATCCCAGCCTGCAAAGCAAATAACAAATTGATAAGGATTAGCAACATGCACAATTAAAAAGACCTATGGGAAAGATCATTTTATGTGTTTTATAGCAGCTATGATACGGGATGCGGCCTTACCATCCCAGAGGTAGGGGATGTTTCCTTTTTTCCAATTGCCGGTGTGCAGCAGATCAAACATCAGTCGCAGCTCGTTGAGGTTGCCGGCAATGATTTTATTAGTGCCTACTGTAAATGTTTCCAGTCTTTCTTTATTGTTGTTGATAGTGATGCAAGGCACATGCATCATGGTACTATCTTCCTGCAGCTCCACAGAATCTGTAATAACTACCTTGGCGTGTTTTACCAGGTAAGATAAATGGAGAAAACCCATAGGTTTGGTCAGCACCAGGTTCTCAGCTCTTATGTTAGACTGTTCTATCACCTCAATAACCTTATTGCTTACCGGGAATATAATAGGCACTCCCTGCGAGATCTCTATAATGCAATTCAGTATCTCTTTGAGTATGGCAGCAGATAATACTTCGCGTTGGTAAACAAATACAATATAGCCCTGTGGTTTAAGATTCAGTTTCTTCCATAACAAGGGTTGTTCAAAATAGGGCGATAGCTTCAGCAATGAATCGACCCTTACGTTGCCTACAAAGAAGATATTGGATTCCGCTACACCTGCCTTCCGTAAATTGTCATTAGCAGAGTGTGCACTGGTGAAGTAATAATTTGTTACCGCATCGGTCACGATCCTGTTCACTTCTTCTGGTTTTGAAATATCGTGACTACGCAGACCTGCATCAACATGGCCAATATCTACCTGTTGCAGCTTTTTTGCAGCCACACCACAGCCCATAGCTGCGTTGGAATCGCCAATCAGCAATATCAGTTTAGGTGGACTTACCGAAAGTATTTTTTCGTAGCGCACCATTATAGTAGCTGTTTGTTCTACAGGGGTACCGCTGCCGGTTTCCAGGTTAATATGCGGTTTTTCTATACCCAGTTTTGAGTAAATATTACCGCTGAGTACTCTATCGTTATGATGACCTGTGTAAATGTACCTGTATTTTATATCGGTGCCTTTGTGGTGTTCTTTCCGAATAGCCTCTAATATGGGGGCTATCTTCATGAAGTCTGAATGTTCTCCGGCAATGATATCAATCAGCATAGTGTGTCAGGTATTGCCGCCACATGTAAGCTCCGGCAATGTTTGGGTGCGGCTACCCCGCAATTTTGCTGTAAATATAATATAGCCCTAAACCCTGTCTGGTTTTATATTTCCACATTTGGGTGTTTTCTATCCACATGTGTCATTTCAAAGAACTTGCAATTTCGGATATTTTACCTTATAACTATCGAATGCTTTTTTGAGCTGCGTCAAAATCCTGCACAAAACGGTACAAGTTAAAACCTGGCTGTTGCAAGGCCTCTGCAAGGGCAGCCTGCAGTACCTTTCTGTTTATGTTTTTCATTCTTTTTTCCTGTAGTAGTTGCCAGCATTTATCGGCAAGCAGGTAGGCCATTCTTTCATTGGTTTTGCCTGCTTCCAGGTAAGTAGTTATCTCATTGGCAAGTTCAGCAATGCCTGTGTGCGATGTTGCGATGGTCTTTAGCACCGGTATTTCTTTATCTCCATCGGCCTTCTCGTGTACCAGTATCCTTAAGTTGTTATAGAGCGCGTTTGCCTCGTCGCGGTCTGCTTTGTTTACCACAAACATGTTAGCTATCTCCATTATTCCAGCTTTCAGCGTTTGCACCACGTCGCCGCCTTCGGGCACCAAGGTCACTATAGTACAGTCTGCCAAACCAGCAATATCAATTTCACTCTGGCCTACACCTACTGTCTCAACCAATACCAGGTCATATCCCGCGTTCTTCACAACATCGGTTATCTCTATTATTTTGGAGTTGAGCCCCCCCAATGTCCCACGGCTTGCCAGTGAACGTATAAATACGTTCGGGTTTGTGTAAAATTCATTCATTCTTATCCTGTCGCCCAGCAATGCTCCATAATTGAATGGAGATGAAGGATCAACAGCAATAACTGCTATTTTTTTATTTTCATTCAGCCAATGGTGGAGTAGTGCATTTACAAGGGTGCTTTTACCAGCACCCGGTGGCCCCGTAATTCCTATTACGTTAGTTTTTTCTGTTTCAGGCAGTTGCAACAGCAGGTCATCATAACCCGGCAGTTCATTTTCAACTAAAGTAATTGCCCTGGCCAGCGCTTTCTGGTCACCGTTGCGTATCTGTCGCCAAAGTTGTTTTATTTTGTCCTGCACTAAATAAGATTTTCAACCGTTTACAATCCCCATAAACAGTCTTCTTGAACAAAAATAAATTTATTGATCATAAACTTTTCAAAAAATCCAATATTGCATTGATATGCATAGTGGGTATGGTTGCGGGTTTCTTGGTATCGCGCGTATTACTGTCTGCAAGTACCTTCATTCTGGGGTGTACTGCGTTGTACAATGTTGATCCTAGAAGGTGGTTTAAAGATAAGTGGTGGTTACTGGGTGTTGTATGGGTATCTTTTTATGCCATTTCATCTTTATGGAGCGATAATACAGGATTCTGGAACATACATTTTAATGTAAAGCTGCCCATATTATTATTACCACTGGCGTTCACATTCCTGCCATCATTCTCAGACCGGCAATTGCGTATATATACCGTCTGCACAGGGATATTGCTATTGTTGGGTGCAGGTTACAGTGCTATGTTCCTTGTAAACCATATGGATTTTTATATGGAACAATACAGGACATCGAAGGTACTGCCTACACCTGCCGAAGATGACCATATCAGGTTTAGTATCTCAATAGCGTGCTACATAATATGGGGTGTTTACATTTGGCCACGATTGAATACACGGTCTATTAAGATAATAATAGCCTGCATTCTTGTGTTGCTTACTGTATATCTGCATGTGCTGGCAGCAAAGTCTGGCATTATATCCCTGTATATTTTTATAATCGCTTTGGGTTTTTACTTTTTAATGATAAAAAAAGTAAAAACGGCGCTTGCTGGGATCATAATTGTTATAGTATTGTTTTTTACAGCATTGAAAACAATACCCACATTCAGTCAGCGTATAGGGTATATCAGCTATACTTACATTGTATTTGAGAGGGGCGACAGAAGCGGAAAGTATGGCGATATAGGGAGGCTGATATCTTATAAAATTGCCCTGAAAAAGATAATAGAGCATCCCTGGACGGGCGTTGGTACGGGCGATATGATGAATGTGATGAGGGAAGGATATAAAAAATGGTACCCGCAGATAAAAGAAGAGGACCAGCTACTGCCTCATAACCAACTAATGGATGTGGCACTGGGCTGTGGCATGCCTGTAGCTGCCATATTTTCTATCTGGCTTTTTTACCCATTGGTCTGGATCAGGAAGAACCGCGATGGTTTTTTTATGTTTGTTATATGGCTGGTGTTCTTGGTGAACCTGATGATAGAGCCGTTTCTTGAGGTGCAATTCGGTGTATTTGTATATTTGTTTTTCATGCTGTGGCAAAGGGCTACGTTAAAAAAGCCGGAGCGCGCGGCAATAATTGCATAAATCAAAAAAACTATGACCAATTTCATACCCATATTTCCACTTAGTATAGTAGTTTATCCAGGCGAGGCGCTGAACCTGCATGTATTTGAGCCACGATACAAGCAATTGATCTCCGAATGCATCAGGGAAAAGAAAAATTTTGGTATCACTACCGTGCTGGATAAGAAAATGGAAGAATTGGGCACACAGATGGAGATACTGGAAGTGGTGAAAGAATATGATAACGGTGAGTTGGATATTAAGACAAGGGGGGTGAATGTGTTCAGAATACTGGAAGTTATTAAAACATTGCCCGATAAAATGTATTGGGGAGCTATAGTTAACTATCCGCCCAATGTGACGATGCAGGATAATACCGATATTGCAAGGCTTATACTGGAAGAGGTGAAAAGACTATATACGCTGGTAAGCCTGGAAGAAAAATTCCCCATCCATAAAAGCTCCATGATATCTTATGAAATAGGACACCTGGTAGGATTTACAAAAAAACAGGAATACGAGCTGTTGGGCCTTTTCACAGAAAGTCAACGACTTGAGTACATAAGGCGGCATCTGAATACGATAACGCCGATAATTAAAGAGCTGGAACAAATGAAAGCAAGGGTGCAGATGAACGGACACTTCAGGAATTTATCGTTAGGTGATTTTGATCTATGATCCAGGCATTGGGTTTCAATAGGTCTATTAATTTTTTTGTTCCATTTATTTCATAGCTTAGCAATCACGCTAAATTTCACTAATTTGGCAGAAATCACCTTAAAGCAACAAACAATGTCCATAAATCTTTGCATAGACTGGGGAAATACGAATGTTAAAGCTGCCATTTTTAATGATGAGCAGATCGCCGATACATTTACATTTCCTGCGGCAGAAGCGGTGAGTGGCCTTGAAGCTGTTATCTCCAGCCACAATGCGCAAAAAGCAATTTTATGTTCTGTAGTTGAGCATCCCTTTGGCGTGGAACAGGCTTTAAGTGAAAAAATAAAGTCTTTTATTAAGCTGAATAGCAATACATCTCTGCCTATCATGAACGCCTACCTTTCACCGGAATCGTTGGGGAATGACAGGATAGCGCTTGCTACTGCTGCCTATATGCAGAATGAGGGCAAAAATACACTTGCTATAAGCCTGGGAACATGCATTACATACAACTTTGTTCAGAAAAATAAAACTTTCAGAGGGGGCGCAATAAGTCCGGGATTGCAAATGCGACTTAAAGCGATGCATGAGTTTACGGATAAGTTGCCTGAAGTGCCCGTGCAGGGAGAGCTTTTATTGTTGGGCTATGACACGGCAACGTGTATGCGTAGCGGAACCATATTTGGCATGGCTGCTGAAATAGATGGAATGATCAAAGAATTTGAAAGTCAATACTCCGATTTTAACGCCGTATTAACGGGTGGGGATGCCCCATACTTTGCAAGCAAAATTAAAAGTAAGATATTTGCCGACCCAGACCTGTTAATGAAAGGGTTGAATTTAATTTTAAAACATAATGTACCAATTCCACGCTAAATACATTTTCCCTTTCTTTTTATTATTCTTATTTGCTTTTGGAGTAACATCTATAGCTCAAACCAGTACGGTTAGTAATCCTACGTCAACGCGGGAGAACGATCCTTATTCCCGTTTTGGCGTAGGCGAAGCGCTGAATGGAAATAATGCGGTTTTGCAGGGTATGGGTAATATTTCATCTGCTTATGAAAATCCTTATTCCATAAATTCTGACAATCCTGCATCATACTCTTTTTTGAAACTAACTACTTATGAGGCTGGTATGCAAGGAAGTATCCGTAACGTAGCAGCTAATGGGTTAAACTATACTACAGGTACCGCTACGCTCAATTATCTGAATATAGGTGTACCGGTAGGCAAGCACGGAGGCCTGGTATTTGGCTTTACACCGCAGACAAGAGTCTATTACAATCTTGCTGATACTGCAGTGTATCCGGGCGCAGGACCAATAAGACGCTCTTTTGGAGGCAATGGTGGTCTTAACTATGCATACATTGGTGCCGCTTATGAATATAAAGGTTTTAGCGCCGGGTTCAATTTTGGTTACATGTTCGGTAGCATCACTACTTCTTCATTTGCAGACAACATAGATACCATAGCAAATTCAACAATGAACTCAGAATTCTCTAATTATGAAAAAATAGGTGGTATATACTGGAAGGGCGGCTTAATGTATGAAACCAAGTTAAAAAAGGACCTGGTGTTGCGTGTAGGCGGTACCCTTGCCCTTGCTCAATCGCTTAATCAGATACAAAACAACTATTGGATAAGTTCTTATCAGTTCTATGATACCTTAGTGCAGGATACTTCATACCAAAGCAACCAATCGAAAGGCAAAATAAGGTTGCCTATGACCTATAGCTTTGGTGTACACCTTGCAAAAGCAGAACATTGGGATGTTGGTGCCGATTATACTGCTACACAATGGTCTCAATTTACAAACAATGGCATAGGTCAGCCGTCTGACTCTTTGGCTAGTACTGCATACAAAATAAGCATAGGTGGTGAGTACGTACCTAATGCATCAAATATCCGTAACTTCTGGTCGCGGGTTACGTATAGATTTGGTATGTATTATGGCACAGATCCGGTGTACCTGCGTAATACACAGATCAATTATTATGGTCTCACAGCAGGGATGAGCCTGCCTTTCAGGCGTAGCACCTCAGAATTTCATGGGGCGCTTGATGTGGGTAGGATGGGTACCCAGAGTAATGGGTTGATACAACAAACATATGTGAAGCTTACATTAGGACTTACCTTTAATGCCAAATGGTTCATACCACGTAAATATGAATAAACTTGGTGAAAAATATATCTTTTCTACAATAGCCCGGATCATTATTCCGGGTGTTTTGTTTTTCACATCCTGTAAAAATGACCCCCGCGATATTGTAGCCCTTACATCCAAGAACATGACGCAAGTGGATAAGGCATACGATGTTACGATACTCTATAGTGAGCACGGCAAAGTTAAAGCCCGGCTTTTTGCCCATGAGTTTATAAGGAACGAAACAGCCCGACCGCCTTATACAGACATGAAGAAGGGTATAAGGGTTGAATTTTACAATGATAGTGAACAGGTAAATAGTACCTTAACTGCACGCTATGCAAGATATTATGAGCTGCAGCAAAACATACTGGTACGCGACAGCATAGTTATAGTGAATAAAAAAGGTGAGAAACTGGAGACCGAAGAACTGGTATGGAACCAGGCCATAAAAAAGTTTTTTACTGAAAAACCGGTAAAAATAACCACCCCCACACAAGTACTGTATGGGGATGGACTGGAAGCTAACGAAGATTTTTCTTTCTATACAATAAAGAATCTTAAAGGCCAGGTGCAGGTAAATAAAGGTGACGTGCCGCAATAGCAACCAACTACCAGGGTTAATTGCTCAGTACTACTAGCCGCTCTATAAAATTTACCCCTTTGTCATCAACCAGGTGCATGGTATATATACCGGCCGGTAAGGCTAAATGCACCTTTGCGCTACCGCTATTGAACTGTATAGGTTTTACCCATAATTGCTTTCCATTCATATCATATACTTCCAGCTGTGCTGTATTGCCTATGCCTTCTATAGTCACTTCATCTTGCGCTGGGTTGGGATATATACGATAGCTGCCGGCTATAGTTATGTTATTTACGCCAAGGCCAATAGCATTTGTAAGCAATGTATCAGGATTGGTACAAGCACAAGTGCTATGTATATACAGACTTATTTTATCGCCCTTATTGAGGTTGTAAGATTCGTATGAACTGGAGGTTGCCCCTGCTATATCCACACCGTTCTTTTTCCACTGGTAGGTGAGGCACTTGCTGCTACCTGGTGTGATGGCGGTAAAAGTGGTTAATACGCCCGGGGTATATACCTGGGGATAAACAGTAACGGTTACCGGTGGCGGATGAGATAGGACAACGTGCATTTGTACTGAACCGCTTGCCGCTGATGTGGACTGGCAAGTACCATTACCCTGTACAATACATTTCACAACGTCACCTTCGGCCAGCGCAGATGTGGAATAAGTTCTGGTTGTTGTGCCTGTAAAAGTTGAGTTTACCCACCATGCATAGGCCGGCGTACTACCGGCATTTGTAGCTACGGCGGTAAATGTAACATTATCATTCTTGCATACTGTATCCGTTGGTACTGATACAGTAACTGCTGGTGCGGGATTTGAGGTAATTATAACAGGTATAACCACTGTGTTGGTACAACCATTAAACAACAGTAGCAGAGAATAGGAACCACCTGCAGCGGCTGTTGTATTACTGACTACAGGATTCTGCGCTATAGAGGAAAAATTGTTTGGACCACTCCAGCGAAAAGTAGTGCCGGAAGTTGTAGTAGTTATAAAATCAAGATTGCTGCCCAGGCATACAGGGCTGTTGCTTGTTACAGTGGCTGTTGGTAACGGATTGACAGTTACTGAGGTTGTTGCGGCTGGCGATACACAATTATTAAGCGTTGCCCTTACCGTGTACACACCACTATTTATACTGGTCACGTTGCTCACCGTTGTGTTTTGCGTTGTGGCTATCACCGTACTTCCAAAGGTCCATTTGTAGCTAACACCCACAGTAGTAGGGGAGGCCGTAAGGCTCAGTTGGTTACCAGCACACAACGGGCTATTGCTGGTTGCCGCAGGTGTTGCTGGCAATGGCTTTACCACTGCGGTTACAGTATCGTGTATAACACAAATGTTATCGGTTACATTCAGAATATATGTACCCGCATTAGCTGTGGTAGCATTGGGTACAATAACCTGGGGAACTGTAGCGCTGGTAGGCGTTGTCCAGTTAATAGTAGCGCCTGTTGTAGTGGTACTGCCTGTAAGCTTTAGTGTATCGCCTGCGCAAACAGGGCTATTGGTAGTATAAGCAATATTGGCACCATCTACCGATACATGTATCGTATCGGTGCTGGTACAGCCCAGGTTGATGGCGTGCAGCACATAGTTTCCAGAGTCTGCAAGTATCATGTTATTCGCTAGCGCATTAGGTTGAAAGGAATTAAAACCTGCAGGGCCGGTCCAACTGGTAAAGCTGCCTGGTGATATACTGCCAGCCATCAGCATAAGTTGTGTACCGTTGCAAACAGGACTATTACTACCTGCACCATATATAGCCGGACGCGGAGTTACCACTATATTGAACGTATCGTAAGTTATACAGCCATTGTTGATCTGTAAATAATAACTGCCCGCATTGGCAGGCGAACTACCAGGTATAGCCACGTTCTGGTTGGTGACTGTATATCCTGCCGGTCCGGTCCAATTATAAGTTACCCCTGTGGTAAGCGGTGTACCCGTGATCTTTATCGTATCGCCGGCACAAACAGGGCTATTGGTGTTTATGGCCGGGCTGAAAGGTGTATTATTTACTTGCAGCAATATGCTGTCTTTTGCACCACAACCATTGAAGCTGGCAGTTACTACATACATACCTGAATCTGCCGGAACTGCATTAATAATAGATGGATTGGAAACGGTTGACAAAAAACCGTTAGGCCCTGTCCATACAGGGCTCATTGTAGTACCTGCCCGCATGTTTACACTCCCGCCCGCACATATAGGATTATTGCTTAGTGACAATCCAAGTGTAGGCCCAACCTTTACTACAGCCACTATAGTGTCATAAACAGTGCAACCGTTCTGTGTTACACTCAGCGTATATGTGCCACTATCTGCCGCCGGAGCAAGAGGTATAACAAAAGACGGAGTGTTAAAAGAAGTGCCGTTAGGCCCCATCCAGTTATAAACCACAGTTCCCGTGTCGCTGGTGGCATTTACCTTCAGGGTGTCTTTGGCGCAAACCGGGTTGCTGGTAAGTACAGGCACAGCTGGTGATTGGTGTACAGAAATACTTACAGTATCATATACCTTGCAGCCATTGCTTTGTGTATACAAAGAGTAGCTACCCGAATTTGCAGTAGATGAATTGGCAATAAAAACATTACTGCCCGATACACTTCCTACACCGGGAACAGCCCAATTATACACCGCTCCTGCAATAATATAACCAGGTATGATACTGATGGGAGAGCCAGAACAAACCATGGGATTATATGAAAAGGTTTGGGGTGCTGGCTTAGCATTTACCGTTACAAGTATAGTGTCTGTTGCATAACAAAGGTCAGACGTCAAGGTTGCTTTTACTATATAATATCCAGAATCGTAAAGGTGAGAAGTGCTAATGTGTGGGGTGGCTCCGCTGGCACTAAACGCATTACCCCCAGACCACGAATAGGTTACACCAGTTGAAACATCACTTGCCGTAAAGCTAATGCTATCGCCCACACAAACAGGGCTATTGCTGTTTGCAACAGGCACTGCAGGAACGGCCTTAGTAGCAACCGTTATAGAATCATGTGCTACACATCCGTTTGGAGCGGTGATAGTCACTTTGTATTTTCCGCTGCTTGTGGTTGTTGATGGGAAGCCAGGGTTCTTAATGTTTGCAGTAAAGCTATTAGGACCAGTCCAGCTATAACTTACTCCTGTAGTATTGGAGTTTTCTACCAGTTTTAAACTATCTCCCAGGCATGGGCTGTTAGCCGTATGGGTATTGCCAGACGGCGGCAAAAGCACAGAAAAATGCATAAGTGCGCCGACAGAAGAACACCCGTTTACTACGGCATATCCAATATAATCGCCAGAATCTGCAGCGGTAATATTGGTGATCACTGGGTTTTGCACGCCTGGAAAATTCACTGGCCCTGTCCAGTTATAAACAACATTTCCTGTAGCGGTGATCGTGTCACGTAGTTTCATAGTGTCGCCCACACACCTGGGCGAATTGCTGCTTACAGTTGGTGTTTGTGGTAAAGGGTGTATAACTACTTTTATAGAATCAACATAGCTGGTGCAGCCATTTTTCGATGCAGTTATATGGTAGGTACCACTATCGGCCATTACAACAGGAGATATATTAATGCTTTGTGTTGAGGCGCTAAAACTTGCGGGGCCGGTCCATGCATATGCAATATTGGGTGTAGTGGTGTTAATACCCAATGCCAATGTACCACCAACACAAAGAGTGTCTTTGCCTGTTTTTGTGAGGTAACTTAAAGATTGCTGTACCACCACCTTTACAGAATCGGTAGTAGAGCATCCGTTCACAGTTGCTACTACCTTGTAATAGCCTGTGTCTGCAAATACCGCACTTGTTATCTGGGGTGTTTTAAAAGCCGAATAAAAAGAATTAGGGCCTGTCCACATATAGGTAGTGAGTACATTGGTATCGTTGCTGGCAAGATTGATGTTGTTATTGAGGCACACCGGACCATTATAGGTAGGCAGTGGGGTAGGACTATATTTTACAGTTGCAACCAAATTAGTTTTGAAACCACAAGTACCCAGTAATAACGAATCAGTATAAATGCCTGCATTGGAATACTGTGTATTGGGTATGCTCATGTTCTTAGAAACTGTATTAGAAAATCCTGGCCCATACCAACGCGATACCACCGCACTATTAGTGTTGGCTGATGTCATCTTTAACGTATCGCCTTTGCATACCGGGCTATTGCTGGTTAATGCGGTATTGATAATGGTGACATTATATCCATCATCAATTGATGTATCGGCAGGACTGGAGGCTATAAGCCTGAAGCGGTAAAGCGTAGATGAAGGCGTGCCTGCAGGTATGGTGCAGGTAATGTTACCTGCAGTGGTAGCGCTGGCAGTGCCTATATTTATTGCATTGGCAAAGCTGCCCGTTGAGTCAGACAATTGTGCTGTAAATGTATTGCCCGTATGGAAAGGGAAGGTAGTATGGTAGGGTAGTGTAATTGTAGTGCCGGCACTTTCGCAGGTTTGTGCAAAGGGCACTGAAAAATAGACCACAGTATCAACGGTTGTGAACTTTGCCAGGAAAGCATCGTATGCACCTCCTCCATAATTGAGTTGGAAACTATTGTTGGGCAGATACAGGAATGTGCTGGCAGTAGCCCCGCATATGTATATATGACCTTTTTTATCAGTAGTTGCGCCATATATGGCATCGTAGTCGTTGCCGCCATAGTAGGTTCCCCATAATTGACTTCCGTTTTTGCTGAACTGTTCAAAAAAGCCATCGGTAGTGCCGCCGCCAGCTGTGCTTTGGTAGGCATCGCTGGTTGCAACATTGATGTTTGCTGTATGCACACCACCTGCAAAATATACACTGCCGGTATCGCAGGTAATGGCAGTGCCGTTTATGAAGGTGCTTCCAAAATAAGTGCCCCATACCCGGCTGCCGGTGCTGTCAAATTTCACCAGCATAGCATTGTTACTGCCGGTGGTACCGGCTAAATTACTTTGAAAACTACTGGCAGATGCAATAGAATAGGTACTATAAGTAACCCCGGTGATGTAAATGGCATTTACGCCATCGCAGGTAATTGCGGCGGCAATATCTATATCTCCCCCGCCATAAAAGGTGCTCCATTTAAGTACACCTGTATTGCTGAACTTAGTAACAAAACCATCGGTAGTGCCGCCGCCATAGCTGTTTTGGTAGCAACCTGTAGTGGTTGGGAAACCGCTGCCGTTTGTTTGGCCGGTTATATAAATATTACCCGCAGTATCGCAGGTAATACCGTTTGCCTGCTCATTATTGCTGCCACCAAAGTAGGTGCCCCACTGCCTGGCGCCCGAGCTGTTGAACTTGGCTACAAACACATCTATACCGCCGCCCAGGCTATTCTGTGCACTGCCAGTAGTAGCCATACCATGGCTGCTACTGGTGCTGCCGGTTACAAATATATTGTTGTTGTTATCGCAGGTAATGCCCAGCCCCTGTTCTATACCGCTGCCCCCATAGTAGGTGGCCCATTGCAATGATCCTGCACCATTGAACTTGGCAATATAAGCATCCTGCAAGCCGCTGTCCACAACCTGGAAGGCGCCTGAAGTGATGGTAATATTAGAGTCAAGCGAATTGCCTGTGATGTAAACATTGCCCAGCTTATCGCAGGCTACGGCATTAGCATAGTTATATGCCGTGATACTGGGTGTTGCCGATGCGCCAAAGTACGTAGCCCACATTCGCGCACCCACAGCATTGAACTTGGTTAAGAAACTGGTGTACTCAAATGTATTATGCAAAATATTTTGGTAGCCGCCAGTGGTAGCTATGTTGGTGGTACTGCTGGTAACACCTGCCATATATACGTTGCCGGCCGTATCGCAGGCTACACCGTTGCCCTGGTCTGCGCCTGTGCCGCCATAGTAAGTGGCCCACTGTAAGGTAGGGTCTATAACCAGTGTGCCTTTGTGTGGGGCCACATCAAAGCTTACTTTATTGTTTTTTACTTTGAAGGTAGTGGCTATCGTTTGTCCATCTTCCTGCTGGTAGCTGTAGGGTTGCAGTTCAGTTACATTACCCATGGGGGTTATGGCTGCTATGCCACCTGTACCTGTTTTGTCCAGGCTGTTGGCGCCACTATACTGCAATTGTATATCTTGCACACGGCCACCTCTATGCACCACAAAGTCGTACTCCACTTTGTTGTCTTTTATATACAGCACCCAGTCTATGTGCGGATAAATGTTTTTGTAAGTGATCTTGTTCACCGCGTGGGCTGTGGTTGTGTGCTGGCCCAGGTATTGCTCATAGTATTGCTGTGGTTGCTCTGTTATAGCAACGGCGTTAGTATTGGCACCTGCAAGGGTCACATCCATTCGGTACATCTCTGTACGCGCGCTGGTATCTGTTTGTAGCGGCTTTGTTGCCACCTGGCGTTTATCTGTAGCAGGGGGTGGTGGCGTTTTGCTCCACTGGTAGTGCAGCTGTCCATTGCCAATAAACAGGCTCATGCCCGGCGTGGATACTTTGTACTGTATATCGGTACGGTGTTTGCCGTACTGGTCGGTTACCTGGCCGGCGTTTTCAATAAAGCAGAGCTCATCTTTATGGTTGGCAAAGGCTTTTGTGGGGTGCTGCGCTTGTGCGTGGTAATGCACGGCCAGCATTGCAATACAGGCAGATAGGTAGAGTAGTGTTCGCCTCATGGGTAATTTTATAGAGATATAAATTTAACAAATAAATAAATACAATTACACTCCCGTATTAATTATTTGCTATGAAAAATATCTTCCCTTTACCTGGTACAATCCTACGAGGTAGCATTGTTCAGATTGGTACTACAGTAGCACTGGCGGCTGTACAAAACTGCGTCGGCAGCAGCGGTAATAGCTGCCGACTGCCTTTTTTTGCTACTTTTTGGGCATCAAAAAAAGTAGAGTAATGAGAGAATTTTTTTTGAGGATTAACTAATTACAATCGTTTGTTGTATTGGAAATGAAGGTTCCCGCAAACACCAGCAAAATATTACACGCACAAAAAAAAGCAACGATGAATGATCATCGTTGCTTTTTGCACTTACTAAGTATATTGTACTATGCTTCTGCTTCAGCATCCTGACCGTTAGCGTCAGATTCAGCTTCTTCAGCAGTAGGCAGAGATGATGCCAAACGGGCAGCGTTCTTTTCTTCTACGCGGCGTACAGATTCAGTCATGATACCATGGCGTTTTTCTGACTTGTGCTTGCGATGTGTTTCTTCGCGTTTAGCAACAACCACTTCATGCTCAGTGTTCCAGTTTTCAAACTTTTCCCATGCTGTCTTTTCATCAAACAGGCTCAGGGTTACACCACGCATCAGGTGTTTCAGGTACAACACACCTTTGAACGACAAGATACGGCGGCATGTGTTGGTTGGCTGTGCGCCCTTCTGCAACCAGTGCAGACTGCGCTCGCGGTTAACACGTACAGTGGCAGGAACCGTTAACGGGTTGTATGTGCCCAATTTCTCAATAAACTTACCGTCACGTGGTGCAGTTGTGTTTGCCACCACTATGAAGTAGAACGGGCGTTTCTTAGACCCGTGACGTTGAAGACGAATTTTAACCGCCATAAATAATAGAAATTATTTTGGATTAACAATAAAATTTGGATGGCGAAGTTATGATAAAAATGACAACCAACAAATAGATTGCCAACTTTTTTTGCGCATACTTAAATATTAAGTTTTCTTGCTCATATGCCGGCTTAACAACTACGCCTATGGCGGATAAAAGTATATATAAAGGTAACAATACGGTAACAATATAAACAGCACCTTTGCCGCATGTTTTCTGATGCGGAACCGAATTATAAACAAAGCAGGGTAGTCGATTACCTTATAGTACTTTGTATTATTGCCGCTGCATTGTGCACCATAGCTATGGTTAGCAATGTAATTTTGTGGTGATTCGCCACTTCACAAACGGTCTCATTATGTTCTTGTATTGTGTTTATTAATAGTGCTCATCATAACTGCCGGACTGGTAATGAGTTTATTAAATCATTGATAGTTAACCGATTAAATCTATTTACATCATCCATTCTTTTAAGGAATTCTGAGGTGCCTTAACTTCCACTTTTTGATTGAGAATACACCAACTACTTTTGCGCTAAAGTTATCTATATGGCATTGTTAGAAATTAATGGCATACTCCTGAACGTGAACACCAAAGGCGAAGGGCAGCCCTTACTGCTCATACACGGCGTAGGCGGCGACAGCACGCAAGTGGAAATAATTGCAGAACCGCTTTCCAGGCAATACCAGGTGATAAGGCTGGACTGCCGGGGGCATGGGCTGTCCAGCAAGCCGGCTGAATATACTTTGCATGATCATGTGCAAGATATCATCGGCATCATGGACCATTTTAAACTGGACAGCATTTACTTGCTCGGCGTATCTATGGGCAGCTATATAGCACAAGGGGTAGCTATAGCGGTGCCCGAAAGGGTGAGTAAACTGGTATTGACTGTTCCTAAATCCAACGGACTCACGCCATCCATACAGCGGTTAATGAAAGACAACGAAGCAGAACTGAAGGGATTAAACTTTCACGAGGTGATCCTGAAGCTGCTGAAATATTTGACCTACGATCCTGAAACAATGATAGCGCATATAGATCTTTTTGAAACCAAATTGACACCGGCGCAATTTGCAGCGGCCAATAAGGCCCTGGAAAACTTTGACTTCCGGGCTCAGTTGCCAAGCGTTACAGCTAAAACTTTAGTGATCAGCGGAAAGCATGACGGCCTGAATCCGCCGGAAGAAGGGAGGTTATGTGCACAGCTGATACCAGGCGCACAGTTTATTCAAATGCAATATTCGGGACATGCACCCATGTACGAGGAGCCAGCGCTGTACCTAAGCACCATTCAAAACTTTCTATCAGAGCAGAACTAATAACACAAAAGAAAGGGGATAGATTATTCTTGTAATTTCTACTTAACATAATGTAAATTATAGAACATTTAGAACCAGTATGATACAGCGTATAGTACAGGAAATAAGCTATGACGATGTCTGGAAGCCAACTATTCAGTAAGAGCTTCTATAATATCCTTTGTTTGTTTTTCAGTAAGAGATTTTAGGTTACCGTTTACGACTGAAATATTGTTATTTGTCCTGCTGGTTGCCTTGGATAATTCGGATTTTAAATCAGCTACTTCACTTTTCAAATCTTCAACTTCTTCAAGTATTCTTCTTAATAACTGTTCTACTGTCATACCTCGCTTACATTTAGTTGTGCAAAACAAATGTAATACTTAGCTCCTTACGGGGCTTTGTTATTTTTATCTATATTCGTTGCGCACAACTAAATGTATTTATGGACGAAAGGGAATTTATCATTCTTAAACTATATCACGATTTAAGAGAAATCCCATGGCATGAGTTAAGAGATAAGCATACCGTTGGTGTTGACTTTATGAATTGGGCTACCAATAAGGATGACGTACAAATGGTTGTTGCGGGAATACAAAAGAAGCTAATAGACTATGAATTTATCGAAGCCATCCCCAGGACAATAAAAATAAATCCTACAAGTAAAATTACAGATTCAGGAGATGCCGCTTACTATGTTTATTTAACAAAAAATGATAGGATAAAGCTCTCCCCTCTCCAATTTAAAATAATAGACTATTTTATTGAGCAGTATAAGGATAAGGATTTAGATTCAGGCCATTTCATTTCAATATATGAGACTGTTAATAGATACAAATCTTATGTGAATACTGTCGAAGATTTTGATATAGATAAAGAAACTAAGTCCATATCAATATATTTTGGCGCAAAGGGATTTGCTAATATTACCCCTCAAAATAGCGAGGATGGAAGCGGTTTAATTGCTGAAAAAGGAATGATATTACTGCACTGTGGCAGCTTAGAAAACTATTTAATTTCTGAATTAAAGCATGAGAAACAACCGCCTATTCATCAAAAAATAGAAAATAAAACATACAATAACAGCCCGATAGTAGAAGGGGATTATTATCATTCTGGCGATAAATCGCAAATTACAGTAGATAAAAGCATTAATAGCGGAGGGCAGATGCACAAAATAATGAATGCCAATACTGGCTTTCAACCTTTGGACAACGCCCTAAACCACCCGACCGAGCATACAAAAACTAACACGATAGATAAAGAAAACAGTAAAAGCAGGTCTATCGTTGAATGGCTTTCTTGGGTTGTTGGTATTTGCGCTGGAATTGTAGTCATCATATACAGCCTATGGGAGTATTTACATAAAAAATAATCATGTAAGTTACTAACTCTACTTAACATAATTATATCACGTCCCTACAACCCTCTCCAACCAACCTCAACCATCGTCCCCGCAAAAGGTTCTATAATTGACGTATCGTTAAATACTCCGGTAGTACAGGAAAATGTCCCTACCTGCGTATCCAAGCCTTCGGAAACATAACGCAAAATTATAAAACAGTTACCGATGATTATTAAGTATTTACAGATTTAAAGCAACCCAATTAGAAAGTTAATAAACACGTAATACTTGCAATTATAAAATATTGTTTATATCATTGCACACCACTACACAATAAACCATTCATGTACATCGTTCTCTCAGATGTTGACTTGTTCAAGAACATACCGTCTTTCAAAGACTTGGTATCCAATTATGGGCCTTGGCTTGGTATGATTCTTTTCTTAGTATTTTTGCTAATGATTTGCCAGGGTTGGTGGTATAATAAAATACTTAAATCTAAAGACGAGGAAATAAAACGCTCTATCGCCCGTGAAGAGGAACTGCACAAAAGGATGTATAAACTACTTGATGTAAATATTTCAGGTGTTAAAAAAGCAAAAACAAAATGATACTAATATTATTTTTGATCGCTGCAATTATCTTCACATTCCTGTACCAAGGGTTAGCCGTCCGTAAAAGCTATTATACATTCAGAGCAGCCAGCAAACTACGTGAAGTACATCATCGTGCAATTATAGACCTTTCAGATAATTACATTGGCGGAAAGCAAGATCAGAATATTGACAAGCTTAAGAGTATAATAGTTTTAAGCCATTTTATGTCTATAAGCTTTGCTGGTATTGACGGTCTTAATTTCACATCTTTTAAAAAGTTGATTAGCATACTTATTGTAAGCTCAAATCAGATTACTAAAATAACCGTGGACGAATCGGAAACGGGCAAGGAATATAACTACATAATATCTATATTTGACGGATTGAATACTGGGTTGATGGCCATACCAGCTAATGTAATTAAGTTGGTGCTGGAAGTTCTTAAAATAGCAGCGATATTTTTTGTTCGCTTTGGTAGAGAAAAAATCAGAGGGTACATTAATCAGCTGGAGAAGTTTATGTCTGCACGATCGACTATCACACATAATATGTGCGGTTACTAGTCCCCTCTCGTCCGTGAATGTTTCGCGGATGCAACGGCAGAGCCATTTGTAACGCTCGTCCACATCTATAAAATGCAGCCGGTCTCCCGACCGGAATTTGAAACGCTAATGCTGATGTTATGCCATCGGCCAATAGAAATCCCAGGCTGGTCGAAGGGAAAGCGCTCACTCAAACTCAAGCCCCACAAATTCCCCACTTACTTTATTAAACTGAATTTGTATTTTTACATCCAAACCAAAATTTGCGCATGATATAATTTAAGTGTGATACATACATATATTTAGCTTCTTCAGCTTTTTCCTAATCTCGAAACGTGGAAATTTCACTTCCGGAAAAATGATGTAAGACGCGCCGCTATGGCGTGAGCTTATTCATTTCCGGAAGGGTATCCACGTACCTGAGATTGGGGTGTCTAAGTTTCACGCCTCTTTTATGTCCTGCCACTCACACTTAAACCAGTATGTATGTGGTTCTTTAGAAAAAGAAAAAATAGTAAGGCAGCACACAGCACCTACCCCGGCTTCCCATACCACGCCGGCCAGTTATCGGCCTACCTGGCAGACATTCACTACTTTATCATTGCCCTTAAAGATGGCCAGGTCATCCATCATCACCCAGATGATTCCCTCACCTTCCACAACTGGCTCATCGCAAATAAGATCAGGGATGTAAATAACTATTAAACACAACCCTCTCGCTCACGTAACACTCATGCCCCTACTGGCATCTGCAACCCCGTGGAACACCCCACCGCGTGGAACGGTGCATATCTTGTTTACCCAATAAATGCTTATCATTCTTACCTTGCGTTGTGGCAAAATAGCGGGCGTAATGGTTCTATCATCTATTTATAAACAATCAAAACAACACTTAAAATCTTGTAATCGTGAAATCCTGTAATCGTGTTCAAGACAAAATAAAATGCCCGGCATCGGGCACAAATCGGGCATTAATCGGGCATTCTTTGATTGCTTAAACAATTTAATATCAGCCACAGCAGCACATTTCAACCACCTGCAACCCCTCAAAATGCCCGATTCACATTTTTTACAGCCACTCGGGCATTTACAAAAAACACAACTCCCCGCGAAATACATAACACACACACTCGTGTCATTGCGAGGCACGAAGCAACCTTTCGAAACACAAGCTTGCAACATACAAAGCATCGCATTATACCATCAAAACTAGAACAGTAGTACTGCTGCCTGCACAAAGCTTCGTCGGCAGCAGCGGTAATAGCTGCCGACTGCTTTTTTTGCTACTTTTTTTGGCATCAAAAAAAGTAGAACCATGAGAGAAAAATCTTGAAAATAAAATGAAAAACCTACTCCTCCTCACCAACAATACTACCGCCCCCGGCATAGTTGCTTTGCCAGTAAGGCTCGTCCAGGCTGCTTATCATTACCCCTTCAGATGTGGAAGCATGCACAAAGTGCCCGTTGGTCAGGTACACACCCACATGGGTTATATGCTTCCTGCCAAAAAATACTAGGTTGCCCTCGCGCAGGTGGTTGCGGTCTTTTATGCGCTTGCACTGGTCAAATTGCTCGTACGATGTGCGGACCAGGTCTATACCAAACACCTCGGCATACAAGCGCTGGGCAAATGCACTGCAATCTATACCATCGTGGTCGGTACCGCCCAGCTTGTAGCGCGTGCCGTACCACTCATCAATAAAAGTATAAAGTGTCAGGTTGTCGATTTTCTTATCGCGAACGCCCACCTTGTCGGCAAACTTATCCTGCAGTTCTTTGCGTTCCTTCTTGGTTATTACAATGGTGCCATCTTCCTCGCGCTTGGGGTGCGTGCCTTCTATCACACGCATATGTATATTGTTGCTGCCCTTGCCCCCAATGGTAACCTGGTCTATAAAGCGTGGATTTTTCTGCACATGGGTAGCAGTAGTACGGCGGGTACTATGGCATGCAGTAAGCAACATAATGCACAGGATCAAGGCCCTGCTTACATTTTTTCCCATTCCGGTATTGTGAGTGTGCTGCAAAAGTAAGCAGCCTGCGCGTCTGTTCCAACCCTACTTTTTGCTGGCAGATGGTCGCGAGGCAGCATTGTTTAGTTCGGCAGAACAGTAGCAATGTTGCCTGCACAAAGCTTCGTCGGCAGCAGCGGTAATAGCTGCCGACTGCCTTTTTTTGCTACTTTTTTTGGCATCAAAAAAAGTAGAGAAATGAGAGAAAACATCATCAAAGCAAACGCACTAGCAAGTGAACTTTGGGGTGATTTTTAGCCCCACCAATATAATAGATACGCGATGCGTACTTTATTTAATACTTTTGCGCATCGTCTGTATATCTCATAATAAAATAATACCCAAATGAAGAAATTGCTATTATCGCTTGCAGTATTCAGTATGTTCTTTAGCGCCAGTGCCGATGAAGGCATGTGGATACCCATGCTCATAGGCAAGAACTATGATGAAATGGTACGCTTGGGCCTCAAGCTGAGCAAGGAAGACCTGTACAGCATTAACCACAGCAGCCTTAAAGATGCTGTGGTACAGTTTGCCGGCGGTTGCACTGCCGAAATGATTAGCGACAAAGGCCTGTTGCTCACCAACCACCACTGCGGTTACGATGCTATAGCTACGCTCAGCACTGTGCAGCACGACTACCTGGACAATGGCTTTTGGGCCCATAATTATGCCGAAGAACTGCAGGCACAAGGCGTAACCGTTATCTTCCTGCAAAAAGTGACCGATGTAACTGCCGAAGTGCAAGCAGCAGTAGGCAATGCCATCGGCGATGATTATAATAAAAAATTTGAAGCTATAAGCAAGCAAATAGAAAAACGTGAAAACAACAATGGCAAGCTGGTAGCCAATGTACGCGAGTACTTTAACGGCAACCAGATATTGCTGCTCACTTATAAAAGGTACACCGATGTGCGCCTGGTAGGCACACCACCCAAAAGCCTGGGCAAGTTTGGCGGCGATACCGACAACTGGATGTGGCCACGCCATACGTCCGACTTCAGCATGTTTCGCGTATATGCTGGTAAAGACAATGAGCCTGCCCCATACGCTGCCGATAACATGCCATACAAACCAGCTAAGTTTTTACCTGTAAGTATTAAGGGCGAACATCAGGACGACTATGCCATGATATATGGTTACCCGGGTCGCACCAACCGCTACGAAGTGAGCAATGGTGTAAGCCTTGCAGTAAACATGGTGAATCCCGCTATTGTAAAGATCCGCGACCTGCGCCTCAGCATCATGCGCAAGCATATGGATGCCGACAAGCACGTGTACCTGCAAACCACATCGCTATATGCACGTATTGCCAACTACTGGAAGTACTTTATTGGCCAGACCGAACAACTGAAAAGGCTGAAGGTGGTAGATGAAAAGAAAGCAGAAGAAAACAGGTTTACAGAATGGGCACGCCAAAACGCGCCACAGGATGCAGACCTGATGGACAAATTTGCTAACTTATATAATGCTTATACCCCCTACGCTATACCGGCTACATACTATGGTGAGTGTTTCCGCACATCGGGCATGGGTAGGCTGGGTGCCGCGCTTGAGCCTGTACAACGCATGCTTACAGAGCATAAAGAAGATAGTGCGAAGCTATACCTGGCACAACTGAAGATAGCAAGAAGGGCTATAATGAAGGAGTACGACCCTGGAACAGAACGCGACCTCACCATTGCTATGACCAAGCTGTACTACACTGATGTACCTAAGGATATGATGCCCGACATTTATGAAAACGTGATCTTTAAGAAATTTGGTAAAGACAAAGCTGGCAAAAACCTTGGCGATGCTATGTATGCTGACTATGTAGATTACATGATAAAGCACACATTCGTTTTAGACAGTAATGCCTTTAACGCTTTTTGCGATGCACCAACACTTGAAAAAATAAGTAAAGATGCCGCAGCAGAATATGGCATCAGCTTTGCCAAAAACTATAAAGACCGTGTACTACCTAAGGTAGAGCAATACAACAACGACAAGAAAGAACTGGCTAAAACATATGTGCACGACCTGATGATCTGGAAGAAGGACAAGATGTTCTATCCTGATGCCAATAGCACTATGCGTATCAGCTACGGCCAGGTAAAAGGTTATGATCCTGTTGATGGTGTACACTACAAATACTTCACCACCCTGGATGGTCTGATGGCTAAGTACAAACCCGGCAGCGACGAATTTGATGTACCTGCAGACCTGATAGACCTGTATAACAAAAAAGATTACGGCCGCTATGCCGATGCTGATGGTACAATGCACACCTGCTTCATTACCAACAACGATATTACAGGTGGCAACTCAGGCAGCCCTGTTATCAATGCCAATGGCGAACTGATTGGTGCAGCCTTCGACGGCAACTGGGAAGCGATGAGCGGCGACATTGCCTTCGACAAAAAGTATAAAAGGACAATTGTGTGCGATGTACGCTATATTCTGTTCCTCATAGACAAAATGGGCAAAGCCGATAACCTCATTAAAGAAATGGATATCCGCGCCAACAAAGACATCAACAGGAACGAAGATTAATATATTATAAATATTAAATACATAAAATGTCGCCCGGCACTTCCAGGCGACATTTATATATATAAGGAGGAACTACCCTACTGCTTAAGTTCCTTAGCCACCGCAGCAGCCAACCGCTCTGCCCACACAGCATACTCCTTCCCCGATGGATGCAGGCCATCTTCAGCCAGGTATTCTTTATCAACACCATTGGTACGGGTACTATCGGTTATCTCTACATAATGGCTCTTGTAAGCTGTTGTTATCTCTTTATTAGCTGCATTGTAAGCATCTATATCCTGGCCTATTTGCGCACGGTCGCGACCTTCTGCAAACGGGGTTACCCCCCAATCTGGTATCGAGAGCACAAACACCCGGCTGGCATGGCCACCGGCATAGCCAATAGCGGTTTCCAATAGCTGGATAAACTGTGGTTTATAGTCTTCTGTACTCCTGCCACGGTACTGGTTATTTACCCCAATCAGCAAGGTTACAAAAGAGAAGGTTTCATTGAGGTTATGCTCACGTATAGCGTTCGCCAGTTCATCGGTAGTCCACCCGGTAACAGCTATAATTACGGGCTGCGCTACCTCAACTTGCTGCTCCTGTAGCAGCCTTACAGCTTGGTGTGGAAAGTTTTCTTTAACCGGTACTTGTTCGCCTATAGTGTAGGAATCGCCAAGGGCAAGGTATGTAAACATGTGTGTGTTTATTTTGTTCTTTACTTAATGTATATCGCTTTTACATTCACAAACTCGCGAATGCCAAACCTACCTATCTCCCTGCCATAGCCACTGTTCTTTACCCCACCAAATGGCAGTCTCGGATCTGAATGTACAAAATCGTTGATAAAGCAGCAGCCAGCTTGCAGCCCTGCCGCCAGCTTTTCGGCATGCGCCCTATTTTTAGACAAGATAGCGCTGCCCAGGCCATACTCATTATCATTAGCTATGTGTACTGCATCTTTTTCGTCTTTGGCTTCTATTATAGCAGCCACAGGGCCAAACAATTCCTCTTCATACGCCACCATACCTTTTTTTACATTGGTAAGCACAGTAGGTGGGTAGTATGCGCCACTACCCTCTGGCACAAAACCGCCGCACAGCAGCTTGGCACCTTTATCTAAAGTCTTTGTTACCTGTTCATGCAGTTGGTCGCGCAGATCCACACGAGCCATGGGCCCTATTCTGCTATTGGGGTCCATCGGGTCGCCGTATGTAGCCTCCTGCATTTTTGCCGCTATTCGTCTTTCAAACTCCTTCTTTATAGACTTAATAACGATGAACCTTTTTGCAGCCACACAACTTTGTCCGCTGTTTACCAACCTGCCCTTTACGCATATGTCCACCGCAGCATCCAGGTCAGCATCTTCAAGAATTATATAAGCGTCGCTGCCGCCCAGTTCCAGCACTTGTTTCTTTAAGTTGCGCCCGGCAGCCTCTGCTACCTTCCTGCCGGCCGCAGTACTGCCCGTAAGGGTTACGCCTGCTATAAGCGGGTTTGCAATAAGGGCTTCTATTCGCGACGACGGCACCAGTATAGTTTGAAGCAACCCTTTAGGTGCGCCTGCATCCTTTATTACTTTTTCAATAGCTAATGCACAACCACTTACGTTAGATGCATGTTTCAGTACCATGGTGTTGCCAGCCATAATAGCCGGTGCCAACGCCCTAAACACCTGCCAGTAAGGAAAGTTCCAGGGCATAACAGCAAGTATCACCCCCAGCGGCTGAAAGGTTACATAGCTCTTGCGGGCATCGGTTTCTACGGCTTCATTGGCCAGCATACCAGCTCCATCTTTGGCATAGTATTCCAGTGTTACGGCGCATTTTTCCACCTCGTCCCTACCCTGCTGTATGGGTTTACCCATTTCTTTGGTTGCCAGTATAGCTAATTTTTCTTTACTGTTGCGTAGTTGCTTAGCTATGTTCTTCAGCACCTGTGCCCGCTCTTTATAGGTTTGCAGCCGCCAGCTGTTATATTCTTTATATGCCTGCTGCACTATGCGGGCCACTTTTGCATCGTCAAAAGCATCGTAGCCTGCAATTGCCACTCCTGTTGCGGGGTTGATGGAAACGATCTTGTCTGCCATAGTAATATTTTTATTGAAATTAAATAACCTAAACCATACCACCATTAACTTGCCCATCTTATATTTGATCTGCAAACACAGTTATCTTCGCTCAAACATTCAATAGCTAAAACTCTTATTAATGTTACCCGACAAAATAAAATTTGGTACAGACGGCTGGCGCGCCATTATAGCTTTGGACTTTACGGTTTATAACGTAGCCCGTGTAGCGCAAGCACAAGCAGAGTGGTTGTTGCAACAAGACAATAAGCCGGTAGTTGTAGTAGGCCATGACTGCCGTTTTGGAGGCGAGTTGTTTACTGAAACTGTAACTAAAGTATTTTGCAGCAATGGAGTAAAGGTATTGCTGGCGAAAGGCTACGTGAGTACACCAATGATATCTATGGCTGTGTTGCACTTAAAAGCACACCAGGGAACTGTGATAACGGCTTCGCACAACCCACCAACTTATAACGGCTACAAGTTGAAGGGTGCCCATGGTGGCCCATCCAGCCCAAAAGATATTGCGGCTGTTGAGGCATTGATAAAGGACGATGTAATCATACCAACCCGGGATCTAAACTATTGGGAGCAGCAGCACTTGCTGGAATATGTGGACCTGGAGCAGATGTATATTGATTACCTGCAGCAACATTTTGATTTTGCAGCATTGAATAAGTCTCCATTCAAGATAGCTTACGATGCCATGTTTGGATCCGGGCAAAATGTATTACGCAGGTTACTACCCAATGCGGTACTGCTGCATTGCGATGAAAACCCGGGGTTTCATGGCCAGGCTCCTGAACCACTTGACAGAAACCTGCAAGAGTTGGCCAAAACAATGGCAACTACACCTGAACTTAAAATTGGATTGGCTACCGATGGTGATGCAGACCGTATTGGAATGTATGATGAAGATGGCCATTTTGTAGATGCACACAACATAATACTGTTGCTGATACATTACCTACACAAATATAAAGGTCTTACAGGCAAAGTGGTTATAGCATTTTCTGTAACTGACCGTGTAAAGAAACTATGCGAGGCTTACGGACTACCGGTAGAAGTGACCGCCATAGGCTTTAAGTACATCAGCGAGATCATGATAAAAGAAGATGTGCTGGTGGGTGGTGAAGAAAGCGGCGGTATAGCAGTGAAAGGTCACATCCCGGAACGTGATGGTATTTACGATGGTATATTGCTATATGAATTTATGACCAAAAGCGGCAAAACTCTAAAACAGCTTTGTGAGGAAGTATATGAAATAACGGGGCGATTTGTGTACGATAGAAATGACTTACATGTTGAAAACGAGAAGAAGAATGCGATAATGGCCAAGGCGCAGAATAACGAATACCCCAAGTTTGGCAAGTACACTTTCAACCGCAGGGAAACAATAGACGGAATAAAATATCACCTGGATAACGGTGGGTGGCTGATGTTGCGAGCCTCCGGTACTGAACCGGTGTTACGTGTATACGCTGAAGGCAATAGCAAAGAAGAAACACTCGATATACTGAATGCGGTGAAGGCCACTATATTGTAATAGTACTAACTTGACCTTAAAGCCATCCTAGTTAAATGGTGGCTTTTTAATTTATATGGACATCAGGGAATGAGGTACTGTAAATTGGTTAATGCCACCTTAAACTACTTCATATAACGAGCTATTTCCCGATCTGCTTCTCTTGATTTTATGCTTTCCCGCTTGTCGTGCATTTTTTTACCCTTACCCAACCCTATATCTAACTTTGCGTAACCTTTTTCGTTTACAAACATGCTGAGCGGTACAATAGTAAGGCCTTTCTCTTTTATCTTAGTGGCCCACTTATTCAGTTCCTTTTTTTGAAGCAACAGTTTGCGATCGCGTATAGGATCGTGACTGGCGTAACCTGCGTTTATGTATTGGGCTATATGAAGGCTCTTGATCCACAATTCACCATTATGGAAATAGCAGTAGGCATCATTAAAACTCACCTTACCATTGCGTACAGATTTTATCTCACTGCCGGTAAGCATAATACCGGCAGTGAGTTTATCTTCTATAGCATACTCAAAAGTAGCAGGGCGGTTCTTAATATAGATCTCTGGGGTAGCCACAGTTATTTTTTATTGCTGTACTAAACAGCCTTAGGTTGTTTCATAAACCAGTCTGTTACCATGACTAGTTTATGTTTCAGGTTTTTACGATCCACTATAAAGTCGAGGAACCCGTGTTCCAGCAAGAACTCTGACCTCTGAAAGCCTGCAGGCAATTCCCTCTTTATTGTTTCTTTAATTACCCGAGGCCCTGCAAAACCTATCAAAGCATTAGGTTCGGCAATATTTATATCGCCCAGCATAGCATAAGATGCAGTAACACCACCTGTTGTAGGATCGGTCATTAGAGATATATATGGCAAGCCTGCTCTGGCAAGCAACGTGAGCCTTGCTGATGTTTTTGCCATCTGCATCAGTGAGAAAGCGCTTTCCATCATACGTGCACCACCCGACTTTGCAATAAGCAGCATAGGCAAATGGTGTTCAATGCAATAATCGACAGACCTGCATATTTTTTCACCCACTACAGAACCCATAGAACCACCAATGAAATTGAAGTTCATACAGGCAATGAGCATTTCGCGGCCCTTTACATGCCCTACTCCTACACTTATGGCATCGGGCAGGCCTGTATTATCCTGGGCATCTTCTATACGGCTTGCATAACTTTTGATGTCCACAAACCCAAGCATGTCTTTGGGTACAATGTTGTCAAAAAGCAACTTGTATTCGCCATCAAAAAGTATTTCAAAATATTCTTCAGCGTTTATCCTGTTGTGGTAGTTGCATTTAAGACAAACGTACATATTGTCATGCAATTCCTTAACTGTGGTTGTTGTCTTGCACTCAGGGCATTTGTGCCACAAACCATCGGGAGCTTCCTTCTTTTCGTGGGTACTTGTCAATATGCCTTTCTTGATACGACGGAACCATGTAGATGACATAGATACTAAGATTAGTGTGCTATCTTTTAAAAAATCCTAAACAGTCTGCGAAGATAATGCATACAGGTTAAAAGACAGAACATCTTTAAATAGCATGCATAAAAACTTGTATAATATTTTTTAATCTTCCAGATCAACCTTACCCGAAAGTAAGTAGATGACTGCCATACGTATGGCTACACCGTTTTCAACCTGGTCGAGAATGATGCTTTGCTTACTATTAGCAACATCAGAATTCAATTCTACACCCCTATTTATAGGCCCTGGGTGCATGATGACGATCTCTTTACCAAGACTATCCAGTGTTTGTTTATTGATGCCATAATAAAGTGCATATTCCCGTAAAGTGGAGAACAGAGGTTTATGCTGGCGTTCCAATTGTATGCGCAGCACATTAGCAACTTCACACCACTGTAATGCTTTTTTTACATCATACTCAACCTTTACACCAAGGTCTTCAATATGTTTGGGGATGAGTGTGGGCGGCCCCGCAACCATAACTTCAGCTCCCAGCTTGCCCAGGCAATAGATATTACTGAGTGCCACTCTTGAGTGCATGATATCACCTATGATACATATCCTGCGTCCTTTTATGCTACCCAAGCGCTCGCGTATGCTATAAGCATCCAGCAAAGCCTGCGTAGGATGCTCGTTTATACCATCTCCGGCATTTATTATTCGGGCATCCACATTTTGTGACAAGAACCATGGCGCACCACTGGCCGAATGGCGCATGACCACCATATCTACCTTCATAGCCAGTATATTATTCACTGTATCTATGAGTGTTTCGCCTTTAGATACCGACGAGCCAGATGATGCGAAGTTCACGACATCGGCGCTCAATCGCCTTTCGGCAAGCTCAAAAGATATACGGGTACGTGTCGAGTTTTCGAAGAAAACATTGGCAATAGTAGTATCGCGCAAAGTAGGCACCTTCTTTATCGGCCGTTGCAAAACCTGTTTAAAGTTATCGGCCGTTTGGAATATCTGCTCTATATCTTGCGATGTAAGTTCTTTTATGCCTAACAGATGTTTTACTGAAAGCGACATGTGTTGTTTTAAAATTTATTGATCAATAAGCACTACTTCATCTTTACTGTCTTTTTCAGCCCAGTACACTTTTACTTTCTGCGTCATTATAGAATCTATGGTTTGCCCGGTATAATCGGGTTGTATAGGCACTTCCCTGCTAAAGCGACGGTCAATTAGTACCATCAATTCTACGCTGCGTGGTCTGCCGAAATCAACCAGCGCATCCATTGCGGCACGAATGGTGCGGCCGGTATGCAGCACATCATCAACAAGTATCACATCTTTATCCTGTATGCTAAACGGTACGTGTGTTTGCGAGGGTACATGTATGGTATTGGTGCTATGTACATCATCACGGTAAAATGTGATATCGAGCTTGCCATAATCTATATGCTGGTACCCGGTAATATCTTTTACAATACCAGCAATACGATTTGACAACCATACACCCCGCGGCTGTATGCCTATAATAGCTGTATCTGCAAGAGAAATATGATTTTCAATTAATTGATGTGCCAGCCGTTGCAGCGTAATATTCAGTTGGGTATGATCGAGCAGGATCTTCAATTACTGCGTTTTCATCAAAAGTAAAAAAATAGCGGCGCTTTTTTTGAAAAATTTTGAGCAACCTACCAGTTTAATTTTATAGGTATGACTTGAATAGCAATATATTAACTTCTGGAGCGATGTAGTAAATATCATTCTAAAAGTCAATGTTCCGGATGACCCATATTTAAATGTGACAACTTTCTAATCAAAAGCATAATAATAACCAAATAATAAGGCACATAAAATCTATCTGCCGTTTCTGAATGAAGTATGAATCTTGTTAAGTAAATAACTAAAATCGCTAATAAAAACATTTGATCAAATGTCAATTGACGAAAGCGGACAGCCTTACCTATAAATACGAATAGACCCATTAACATAAATGTATTGACCTGCGAAAAAAGAAAGCCTACAATTGCATCTGAAATGTGAATAGTTAAATAATTATGAATTGAGAATGCAGGACTCATTTTATGAAATGTCACCATGTTATTCTTAAAAAAGGATGGATAGAACATTAAGTCCCAGCCAAACCGTGTGGCATTATAAGCAACACCCAAAAAACAAATAAAGAAACTCAAAAGCATTATGAAATAATGCAAAGGCGAGATCTTATTAACCACGAGAGCCAGGAACGAAATAATAATAACAGCAGGGATAATGTTATCTATTCTTGTAAATACGGCCAGCATAAGGAAAAAGAAGGCCATAGAATATTTCCCTCTTTCTACAATGAAATACATGGAAGAAAATAAAAATAAAGCTGAAATACAATCGGGTGTCGATAATTTTGCAACCACTAGTAATGGACCAGATAATAAAATTATCCCACTTGTAGCCAAGGCTGTAAGTGGGTTCAGGTACTTAAATATCCAATAAAAAAGCAAAATACCAATAAAGAAATAGGCTATAACAGAAGGCAGTACGGTGGCAGCAGGTAAGTTGATACCTGTTTTATAAAAAAACCATATACTTACCACATACAACGGTTTCACTATATAAAATGGCAATACAGCCTTGTAATCAACCTTACTATTCAGCATTTTTCTCTTATATGCATGCGACGTATCTGTAAGTTGACAATAGACTTTGGCTGGCACATTCTTCTTAGCTTCGCGGTAAGTAATATCATGAACCAACCTCGCATCAGTATTATCCATCTTCAATGCGAGAGACATATATGGAAGCATATCCCAATTATATAAAGGTCGCTTATATACATAAAAACAAACTAGTAATAAGAAAATAATAAAGAAAATGTAAGCTAACCTACGCTGCATCAATAAGGATACTTTAGGCATAATTTATTCATGTTGAATAAAATTAATAATATTTCCATGGATAAATCTAAAAATAAAGCTGAAGCTACTTTTGTATATTTGTCATAACATAAAAATAAAGTTAATACCCTTGCAGAAGTCTATATATAAGTACCTGGTATTGGCTATACCTTGTCTCATCTATTTTACGGTAGTTTTCCGGTATTCTGTGAATATGCCTGCACAGGATGATTATGATGCTATCCTTGTTTTCCTGATGAATTTTAAAAAGGCTACAGGTATCGACAAGTTCTTTTTATTGTTTAGTCAACACAATGAACATCGCATATTATCTTCAAGATTGTTATATGTATTATATTATTACATTGCAGGTGCTATTAACTTCAAAGACATTATATTTATTGGCAATGCCCAATTGATAGTGTTGTATGTTATTATTGTTGCTTTTATAAAAAAATGTTTGCCCACTCACTGGTTTTGGCCTGCATTAATTACATCCTTGTGCCTTTTTGATCTTAATAGTTGGGAAACGTCAGGGTTCGCTATGGCTTCTATGCAGAATTTTGGTATTATTCTCTTTTTTGCAGCTTCTCTATATTCTTATAATAAACAAGGCAATTGGAGATATCTTGGAGCCTTCCTTCAATTCATCGCTATATTTTCTAGCGGTAACGGTATAGTTGCGGGGGCCTTGCTTTGCTTATTTACAATATTCAAAAGGGATAAGCCAGGTATTATTCTAAGTGTACTCACCTTCATTATCTTTTCCTCATTGTATTTTCTTCATTATAGTGTTCCCATTACAGGGCACCCTGCAACTGACCCGGTTCGGATTATAATGTACTTTTTGCACATCATCAGTTCTATTGTAGACTACCAAGATCATAAGACAATTGTGCTGGCTGGCTCCGCTGTCATAACATCTTTGATTCTTCTTTTTCCTTTTGAGAAAAAGAATTGGATAAAGAAGGACATGCTTCCTGTTGCATTTATTACGTTATTCTTGTTAGGGTCTATGGCTACAGCCACTCTCTTTAGGGTGAGCCTTGCTGTAGAATATTTGATACCAAGTCGATATCTCATCTATCCTGATCTGCTTGTTGCTATGATCGCCATTTTATTAGCATATAAAATAAGTAATAAAAAAATATTTCATCCCGTAATGATACTTTGCAGCTTAGTCGTATGCCTTGTTTTTAATATGAGTTTTTATGTGGGAAAGAGAAATATGATAGCCCGCGAAAACCAGATATTACAACCTGGTTACTATTATCCTGACAGCACACACGCAAAAGACGTCTCTCTCGAAGCCTGCAAGCTGCACATTTATTGCATAGAAGATGAGCGGAAAAGACTTATTAAGTAGATTTAAAGACTCTTAGAAACTATACGTCCATTATTTGCAGTCTACTCAGATGTTTGTAAAGCCCTTCATCTATAGTTACTAGTTCATCATGCGTACCGGTTTCTTTTACAGTACCGTTCTCTAACACTACAATTTTATCAGCATTACGGATAGTACTCAACCGATGTGCAATAACTAATGAGGTCCTGTTTTTCATTAAATTATGCAGAGCTTCCTGAACTAATGCTTCAGACTCAGAGTCTAACGAACTAGTTGCCTCATCCAATATTAAAATAACAGGATCTTTTAATATAGCACGAGCTATAGCTACACGCTGGCGCTGTCCGCCCGAAAGTTGTATGCCTCGTTCACCAACAATAGTCTTGTAGCCTTCAGGAAAACCAGTTATAAAATCGTGGGCATTTGCCTTTCTTGCTGCTTCTTCTACTTGCGGTACAGTAGCGTCAGGGTTCCCATAGGCTATATTATCATATATAGTCCCTCCAAATAAGAAAACATCCTGGGGCACCAGGGCCATCTGTTTGCGCAAATGGGTTAGTGGAATGGATGATGCATCTTTATTATCAAAATACAGAGTACCTGCATCAGGTTCGTAAAAACGTAATAATAAGGATACCAAGGTGCTTTTGCCTGCACCACTTGGTCCAACAATGGCTACTTGCTCTCCTTTGGCTACGGTTATATTTACTTTATTTAGCACTTGTATGTCTGGTCGTGATGGATAGCTAAATGATATACAATCAAGTTTTATAGCTCCAAAAAGTTTGAAGTTTGTATCTAGATTAACTGGTTTAACTATCACATTTTCAGTTGTTTCTGTTAGCAAATTACGAACTCTTTGTGTTGCTCCAAGTGTTTTTTGAAACTGGCTTACCAGCCCTGCAAAGCTGGCCATAGTACCTCCCACAAAAGCAGTATAGAGCACAAACTCAGTCATGCTCCCAAAAGTCAACACACCTTGCTGCATCAAACTGGAGCCATACCAAACCACCACGCCTATGGTTCCAAACATGGTGAACGACATAAAAGAAACGAAAAACGCACTGAACCGTCCACTTTTAATGGCCAACTTTATGACCTTGTTTACGCTACCACTATAACGCCCTATTTCAAACCATTCATTGCTAAATGCCTTTACGCTTGTAATACCCTGCAGGGTCTCGTTTACTATTACCCCGGACTGTGCAAGCTCGTCCTGTACACTCCGTGACAACGCACGCACCCGTTTATTAAACACATAACCTATTATAATATTAACAGGTATTACAGATAATATAAGTAAGGTAAGGCGGGGTGAAATACTTAATATAAGCACTATGCCAATAGTAAAAGTGAGTACGCTACGTAGTATATCTGCAAAAATACTGGTCACTGCATCTTGTATCTGCGATACATCGGCAGTTATACGACTGCTCAATTCGCCCACCCGGTGTTGGTTAAAGAAATCCATTTGCATAGCAAGGATCTTGCTGTACACATCTTTGCGCATCCCACCCACTGCATGCTCGCCAACTATGCTAAACAGGTATATGCGCATAAATGAAAATACCATCTGCAATATCAATATACCTATCATGATGGCCGCTATGACCGTAGTTGTAACCAGATGTTCGCCTATTTTAGGCGCATGGGTGTCAATAAGTTTTTGCAGCAGATATGGGAATGACATACCACAGGCACTACTTAAGGCTATAAAGATCAATCCAGCTATAAAAGCATTCCGGTGTGGTCTTACATACTTAAATATAAGAAAAGCCTCTTTAAGGCTTTGCCAGGAGAGTTTTAGCTTTGGTGATTCTTCTATGTTATCAGGTATATGTCGTCGTGCCATCCGTAGTTGATATAGTTGGAAAATGCGAAGCTACTGACCAGGCAGGCCACACTAAAGTATATAAAGGTAAGCAAAGGATAATAATAGGTAAAATGGGGCTTGTTATCGGTGAACAGGAAACATCATTCCATTGATGGAATTAGTCAATATTTTTGACATTTATTGAAATGCACAACTTCTCTAAACTTATTTAATGCATGTCATTTTGGCAAAACAGCCTCCATTAAGGGGTTCCAAGTTTCTTGACGCAAAATTCAAGGTCTAAATTTGCATTGAGGATCCAATTATCTTGGAGTGACAAATTGGCGGAGGCAATAAAAAAGCCACCCCCTGAAATGGAGATGGCTTTTTTGTAAAGTAATCTACAACTTCAGCTTATAAGAATTGTCATTAGGCTCCTTATCTACTAATAGATGGTCGGGGTCTATTACTACACTCGCTGGTTTCTGATCTACGGTCCAGTGAAAGTCTATAGTACCATTTTTCAATTTGCAGGTTATCCTTTTTAGTAGGTTACCCTTAGCATCCATAATCCCCACCTGGATGTAATCATTACATGTGATAGTCTTCTCTTTGCCAGTTGAGTCGGCTAAAAGTTTGTTGCAACTTATGGTGAAATCCACATTATATATTTTATCCAATTGGGTTGCTATAGCTTTGGTTATCTTATTATCATATAACACTATGCGTTCAAAACCATCTGTTATCAGATATTGTAATGAGTCGGGGGTAGACTTTCTTACCTCTGCCAGCAGATCGAGTGTGGTGGGATAAGGTGTCCCCTGGAATGCATGTTGATTGATGAATCTTTTTAATGCATGATTCATACTATCCTCTCCTATGTACTGGGCCAATCCATACCAGATGATACGTCCTTTAGCATACAATATATATTGCTGACCAGGATCCACGAACGCCAGAGGCTTTTCTTTTTCTTTTTCCAAAGAACGAGACAAAAGGTAATTATTAAGTTCGTACTTCAAGATCTTCCTCACCTTCTCCATACCAAACTCTTTCTCTACTACTTTAAGCGAAGCATATTGCGCCAGCGACTCAGACATCATATTCGATCCTTCCACATCAGCACCAATTACCTGGTGGGCAAACCATTGGTGTGCTACCTCGTGGGCAGTCACTTCAAACACATAATCCACTCCATTCCCTACAGAGGTATCTTTTACATTTGCTATGAATCCTATCCCTTCAGAAAATGGTATGGTGTTGGGGAACGATTGGGCAAATGAAGCATACCGTGGGAACTCCAGTATACGCACTTGCTTATGTTGGTAAGGACTGTACTGGGCAGTATAATAGTCCAGCGACTTTTTTATCGAACTGATCATGTCGTCGATGTTGTATTCGTGTCCCTGGTTGTAATAGATCTCGATATTTACATTGTTCCACTTTTCCCTTTTTACCTGGTAACGGGCTGACAATATGGAATAAAAGTCAAGTATTGGGCTGTCCATTTTATAATGGAAGTAGCGCCTGCCGTTTTGCAGCCATTCTTTTTGCAGGTAGCCGGGCGCTATGGCGGTTTGGTCTGGCACGGTACTTACTGTTGCCTCAAAGCTTACAAAATCTGCATCCTGGAAAAATACATTGTTCTGCCTGGCCTTTACATCAGTTATAGGGTTAGCCGTAGCACGGTAGCCCAATTTGTATTTTTTACGTTCTATATTCTCATCTATCTCCGCCCCAGTGTTATAACCTATGGATGGGAGGAATTGAGTGTTATTCAGGAATGTACCATTATAGACAGGGGTAGCGAGGCCTGAAAAATCATGCTCGAATCCATTACGTATGATACTTGTATTGATATGCATAGTAATACTATCGCCCGGAACCAATGGTTTTGATAGCTTGTATATATAGTACATACATTCAGGATCAGCAACCACCTGCTTAGATGGCACACCAAATGAAAGCAAATTGAGTGCTACCCTGCTGGGCATTACAATGTGTACTGAGTCTATAGGAAACGCTGTTTTATTCTGTATAATAAAATTACCATCGCATTCCAGTCGGCGCTCCATCGGGTATATATCCACCTTCAGGTTCACGCTGGTGATCTTGGGCTGTGGCCGATCCAGGTATTTCCGGTACTTGCGTTCATAGTCAGCCTTTACTTCATTTCTCCGGAAAGATGACATGAATTGGTTCTCCACATTGGTATTATAATAGATGAAGCTGCCACAAGTGATAAAAACTACCAGGCCACCTATTATTACCAGCCATGCCGGGCGGGCCACCTTTGAACGGGCTATAGCAAGACGTGTTTTGAATGTGCCTTCACTGCCCCGTGCCCACATTAGTGCAGAAAATATAGCAATACATATAGCAAGCACACTCCAGTATACCTTATAGGCAATGAACGGAAATACAGAATGACCAAACCCGTTCATATCTGAATAGACATAGCTCGCATCTGAACCGTACACGAACAGGTGGTTCTTCAATACCAGAGTCGCAAAAAAGGTGTTCCATATATAGAATAAGGTGACAATTAAGAAGCCTACATACCTGTTGCTTACCAGCGTCTGTACCATTATAGCCACAACAGCAAGCAACCAGATATTAATGAGCCTGAACCCAAACAGGTATTTAAAGTACAATCCTAACTCGTAATTATGGTAGCCTTTGTACGTTTGCACCATAAGCCCGCATACCACCACAATACTTAATAATATGATCTGCATGAACCATAAAGCAAACAGTTTGCTCAGGTAAAATACCCAGTTGGGCACCGGTTGTGCATCCAGTATATTGCTCATTCGGAATACCCGGGCACGCCATACCAGCTCACCGGCAAACAGGATGGTGAGAATTGCGATGAATATCTGCAGTGTGCCCACAAAAAACTGCACTACCATATAGGTAACCGGGAAGGTCGAGGTCTCAAATAGGTTGCCAATCTGGGAAGAAACTAACAGTAATAGCAGCATACCAAATAATAATATGATACGGAAGTATATGTTGCGCAGTACTGTCCTACACTCGTTTACACTCAAACTCCACAAGCTGGACAGGTAGCTGCCGGTAGTAAAAGAGCGATGCACCTGTGGCAATGATTCGCTAAGATTCAGTTTTTGAAGTAATGGGTTGTGGACAGATGGTTCTGCGAGGCGACGTTTCTTGAACAGTACAACACGGGGTGCAGCAGAAAATGAAAAGAACGAAGCACCTAACGCCATTATACCAAAAGATACCCCCACCCATATTGCCCTGTTGGCCAGGTACAGGCCCTTTAAAGGTATCAGGTTATGATCTTTCTCGTAAATGGTCCAGTACTTGGTCAGGTATTCTTTGGCATTGGCACCAAACGGGTCTACCAAAGCTGCTATCTTTTCATACTCCAGGTTATGCAAGTAGTTATCAGAAACACCCATTGCCACAAAAAGAATGATAAGGAATAACCAGATCATAAATATATCGCGGGCGATAAGACTAACCGCAAAAAATATAGACCCAATAAAAATGGTATTAGGGATAACCGTTTGCCAAAATGTGGTCCAGTATGGCGAAAACATAAATGGGCCTATCTTATCTGCATCTACCCATGGTGTGGCATAGCCACAGATCAGTCCCCATATAGGTGCAGTAAGTACTACTAATGTAATAAACAATGAAGCCGAGTAACGGCCAAACAGGTAGCTGAATTTAGATACCGGTGTGGTGAAAATGAGCGAATAAGTGTTGTCCGTAAAATCCTTAAGTACGGTATTACCTATTATTGCCACTACTATTATTACAGACAGGTATTTGTTCAAGTAGGTAATGAGTATATCTATTGTTGAGGGAGAATTGACCCAAACTTTTTCGCCATTGAAAGCTACGGTCACACCGTTGAAAGCACCTCCGGCAGTAATAGCAAGGAGAAAACTTAAAATGAAGAGCGCAAAAAAGTAAATATAGAAAGCGGGGGAATTGAGCCAGCGCCTGACCTCAAAACCGAATATGGAACTAAACATAGGTTCTTGTTTTAAAGGGTTAAGCAATATTTGAGAAATAAACGTCTTCAAGCCCCGCGGTTTCCTTTTTGAATCCTTCACCAGGGTCATTATCGCTAAGTACATGTACCACTACCCCACCCGCAGACAGTTTGGACAGTATCAGTTTATACTTGCTCTGGTATGCAGCTATCTCATCCTTTCGTATACGTTTGCTCCATATCCTATTGGCTAGGTTGTTTACCAAACCTTCCGGGTTGCCGCGCTGTACTACCTGTCCACCGGCTATTATAGCCATATCATTGCACAGTTCATTTACATCATCTACAATGTGTGTGGATAATATAATTACTATGTTCTCCCCTATCTCGCTCAACAGGTTATTGAAGCGCAAGCGCTCTGCAGGGTCCAATCCTGCTGTGGGTTCATCCACTATTACCAGTTTAGGATTACCAATCAGTGCCTGCGCTATGCCAAACCTTTGCTTCATCCCCCCCGAATAACCACCAAGATATTTATTACGGTGGCTATACAAGTTTACCTGGTTAAGTAATGCTTTCACTAATTCTTTACGTTCACCAGCCCTGTTAATGCCTTTAAGGCGGGCTATATACATCAGCATCTCCTCTGCCGATACTTTGGGATAAACACCAAACTCCTGCGGCAAGTACCCAAGTACTTTTCTTAGTTCCTGTTTATCCTTCTGTACATCTATACCATCAAATAATATTTCACCGCTGTCTGCATCCTGCAGGGTGGCTATAGTGCGCATTAGTGTTGATTTGCCTGCACCATTTGGCCCAAGCAGCCCAAACATACCGTTTGAAATATTCAGCGATACTCCTTTTAATGCCTGCACCCCATTCGGGTATGTTTTTGACAGGTTGCTGATTTGCAAGTTCATAATATTGGTTTGTGTGTTTAAGATTTGTTTAAAATAATTGACGATACAAAAGAAGAAAATGCATTTGTCGTACTCAATTGTTTTAGACCAACCATTCAATAAATTAGACATAACTTAAAGGGAGGTATGTTTTTCATTTGGTCGAACAAAAGAGAGATTATATCTACAAAGCTTTTATTATAATTTGTGAATGCTTTAATTGCATAAAATTTCAGAATGAACAAACTCC
>Ga0207012_1025_pt1 | contig 45124 bp, 49 predicted proteins | sample Alteio_BWMinCont_80_FD_153471 | JGI IMG/M metagenome (GOLD analysis project Ga0207012, IMG submission 153471) | Enriched cells from forest soil in Barre Woods Harvard Forest LTER site, Petersham, Massachusetts, United States -... | ecosystem: Environmental > Terrestrial > Soil > Temperate forest >...
CAATATCTAAGCCTACGTTAGCGGGAATTGCTGCTGTTTCAATAAGCCTTCGCAAAAATGACTCGCTGCAAGCTAGCTTCTCCGCTAAAGATGCATATTCCCGGCGTCGGTGTTGTCTCACTTAAGGGAATACAGCGTATCGTGACGTTTAAGTCCCGTTTTATGTTAGCTTCAATTTCCGGATCACCATTCCAATGCGCTGAAGCAAAGCCACCATCACCCTGCGTGAAGAATTCATAGAAATCCGTTTTGCTATCTATTTCTACGGTGTTTTTCTGTCGATATTGTCGTGCACGTTCTAGCAAGGTTGCCTGCAGATCATCTAATTGTGCTGTGAGTGTCGTGACAAATTCGCTACGTTCTTGACTGTAACGTTCTTTGTATTCTTTGTCACGGCGTCCGACAAATACCGTGTTGTTTTGACATTCTTTCATGCCCACTTCGACACGGAAAGGTACGCCTTTTTTCACCCATGACCAGGCTTTTTCACCGCCAGTCAGTTCGCGTTGATCGACTTCGACAACAATGTTTTTATTCGCATAGTGAATTTGGCGAATCTCTTCGGCCAATTGTGAGCAATACGCCATGATTTCGGCTTTTTGTTCGTCTTTATGAATGATAGGTAAAATCACAACATGCGTGGGCGCTAATTTGGGTGGCAGGATAAGACCGTTATCGTCACTGTGTGTCATGATGAGTCCGCCGATTAAACGGGTCGATACGCCCCACGAAGTAGTCCATGCAAATTCTTCTTTACCCTCGGCGCTCAAGAATTTAATGTTGCACGCCTGCGAAAAGTTTTGTCCGAGAAAATGCGATGTGCCAGCTTGCAATGCTTTTTTATCTTGCATCATAGCTTCGATGGTGTAGGTTGAGATTGCGCCAGGAAAACGTTCGCTGGGTGTTTTTTCTCCTTTGATGACCGGTATTGCCATGTAGTCTTCAACAAAATTTGCGTAGAGATCCAGAATTTTGAGCGTTTCATCTAGCGCATCAGCTGGTGTGGCATGTGCAGTGTGGCCTTCTTGCCACAAAAATTCGGAGGTGCGTAGAAACATGCGGGTACGCATTTCCCAGCGCATGACGTTGGCCCATTGATTGATAAGCATGGGCAAATCACGATAGGACTGGATCCAGCGGGAGAAAGCTTCGCCTATGATGGTTTCTGATGTGGGGCGAATGATGTAGAGCTCTTCGAGTGGGCTCGCGGGTATCAGTTTGCCTTCTTCATTTTTGGCTAGCCGTGTGTGTGTGACGACTGCGCACTCTTTTGCAAATCCATCAATATGTTCAGCTTCTTTTTCTAGAAAGCTGACAGGAATGAGCAGCGGAAAATACACATTTTTGTGCCCAGTTGCTTTGAGTTGATCATCTAGGATGCGTTGAACATTTTCCCATAGAGCATATCCCCAAGGCTTGATAGTCATGCAGCCGCGCGTGGGAGAGGCTTCGGCTAGTTCTGCTGCTTTGATGACTTGCTGATACCATTCTGGATAGTCGTCGGCACGGGTTGGGGTGATAGCGGTTTTCGTTTTTTGGGTCATGTTTTTTTCTTTTTCTGAATTAGTATTGACTGGCTTCATGGAGTACCTGCTGGACGTGTCCTGGAACTTTTACTTTGCGCCAAATGGCACGAATCATACCTTTTTCGTCGATTAAAAATGTGGAGCGTTGGATGCCTAAGAAGGTGCGGCCAAATAAACTTTTTTTATTGATGACGCCATAGGCTTCGCACACATCGCCATTTTCATCTGCCAATAAAGTAAAGGGCAGCAGGTATTTTTGCTTAAAATTTTTGTGGCGTGCTGGGTTGTCTTTTGAGATACCCAGGATGATGGCGTCTTTGGTAATGAAATCGGATAGTGAATCACGAAAATCACAGGCTTCTTTGGTGCAGCCAGGAGTGTTGTCTTTCGGGTAGAAAAACAGGATGACTTTTTTTCCAAGCAAGCTATGCAGCGACACATTTTCATTGTTGTCTGTGGGCAACGTAAAATCCGGGGCTCGGTCGCCAATTTCAAGAGGCATGGTGGCTGTCCTTTTGTTTTAAAAGTGGTTTTTCAGGGGCTATTATATCGATGTCGGTTGTACAAAGGTAGCTTTAGGCCTCTTTTTTATAGGGTTTTGATATCGTAACGGCCTTCTTTGTTTGGGCTCAACGTGCGCCATAACCACGGCAGCATCTCTTTAATTTCCTGGTCGATTTGCCACGGCGGATTAACAATAATCATGCCGCTGCCATTTAAATGTGTGGCAACATTTTCAGGATAAATGCTTAATTCAGTTACCAGCATAGGATGATCAATTTTTAATTTGAGCGAATGATGAAAGCGCTCAATAGAGCGTCGTTCTTTGATGGGATACCACAAGGTGTAAATGCCAGTTTCCCAGCGTAGTAGCGCGGTAGCTAGCTCAGAAACGACTTTTGTCACCTCGTCAGGGTTTTCGTAAGGCGGATCAATTAAAACTAAACCACGGCGTTCTTTAGGCGGCAGAAATGCTTTCAAACCCTGGTATCCATCTTGATGATGAATCGCCACTTGTTTGTCACGCGGAAAAGCCTCTTTCAATAGCTGACAATCTTCCTCATGCAGTTCACACAACACCATACGGTCTTGTGGGCGAAGAAAATGCCGTACTATGCAAGGTGAGCCAGGATAGTAATGTAATTTGTCTGTTGCCGACGTGCCAGCGGGCTGTACGAATTCTAAATATTTTTTTATTAATGCTGGCGGGTCAGTTTCTTGCAGAATTTTTAAAATGCCATTATTAAATTCTTTGTTTTTTTGTGCGGGGCCCGACAATAAGTTGTATTTGCCGATGCCCGCATGGGTGTCTAAATAACAAAAGGCACTGTCTTTGCGTTGCTGTGACTGGATTAGTGCAACTAATACAATATGTTTGAAGACATCAGCAAAGTTGCCTGCATGATAGGAGTGACGATAATTCATGGATCAATCCCACAAAGGATAATGTTCTAGTTTGATTTCTTCATCGAAAAATATTTTGGTGCCCGCGGCAAATGATTCGGTGTAATCCGATACGTAAAAGCGCTTTGTGCTATTTTCGTTGGTGTTTAGCAGATTCTCTTGTTCTAGACGCGTTTTCACTGCTTTCGCGACGGTTTCGGATGGATCAATGATTTCGATTCTTTTTTTGAAGTAATTGGCAATTTTCTTTTTGACGACAGGGTAATGCGTGCAAGCTAATACAAGGGCATCAACATTTTGTAGTGTATGATGTGACAAGTACTCTTCAACTAAACTATCTGTTACGCCATTATTGCCGAACTCTTCGATAGCTGAGGCGAGCAAGTTGGTTGGGTGTGATGTTAGCTGAATGCCGCGATTGAGATCGTCAATTTTTTTCTTATAGACATTGGAGTTGACCGTTTGTCGTGTGCCAATCAAGCCTATGTGTTTGTGAGCGTATTTTTCACGAAGCAATTGAACGGTTGGGTCGACTACATTCATGACAATCGCTTTGCTGCCAACATATTCTTTGATGAGCTCGTAGGCGGCTGTCGATGCCGAGTTACAGGCGATCATGATGAGTTTGCACTGTTGCTGTAACAACATATGCGCTATTTTGACGGAATAGGCCTGGATCGTCGCCGCTGATTTGTCACCATAGGGCAAGTGTGCAGTGTCCCCAAAATAGATAATATCTTCATTAGGGAGGTGCTGAACAATGGCCTGGGCGACGGTTAATCCGCCAATGCCACTGTCAAAAATGCCAATAGGTTGTGATGTTTTATGCTTTGTCATAGGTGTAATTTAATGCTGTGTATCAGGGCGCCATCATAGCGGAAAATCGCGTTTGTTGCTACTTTCATGATAGTGTCTCGGGGGTGGTTAGCTCAATTTTAATGGTTGTAGGGTTGCTTTGAATAGCTTTTTATAACTAGAATGGCCACCCCAACAGCATGAAAGGCAGCAAAAATGCGAGTTTTGTTTCTCAATCGTTATTCCCTAGCGATGACCACAGGTGGCATGGCGGAATACCTCCATTATCTCCCTATGGCTTTAAGGTCGCATGGTGTGGATGTGTTGTTCTATCACGAAGGCGAAACATCCGCGCTGACGGGCCCGGAATACGCTCAAAATGATGTGCCAGTTTATTATGGGCCTTTTGTCAGACCCAGTTTTTTTGTGTTTACTCAAAAACTCAAGCCTCTTGTTGAGCTTGTGTATGCAGAACACATTGATCTTGTGCATGCGCAGGGAGCTTATCGAAGTGGTTACGTCGCCATGCAACTCTCCAAAAAAACGAAAATCCCTTTTGTTGTGACTAGCCATGCGGATATTGTGGCAACAAACTCAGATCGGATGAAAAGAGAAAAAGTGCAACGTCGCTGTCGTGATGTATTGCGGCATGCTACTTTCGTGACGCATTTGTCGCCGCTGATGGAAGGCGTGTCCCATCAGCTTCATGATACGCATGAAAAAAGTGTCATTATCGGCAATGGTATTGATTTATCGGGTTGGAGTTCTTTCGTTTCATTGCCAGAACAAAATTATTTGTTAGGGATGGGTCGTCTTGAGCCAGAAAAGGGTTTTGATATTTTAATTGATGTTTATGCGAAGCTCCGTGAGCGGGGAATAAAAACATCACTCGTCATTGCGGGATCAGGGTCAGCTGAGTTAGCACTGCAAAATCAAGTGAAGCAACATGGATTGAATCTGGTGACTCACTGCCAAGATCTTTCTCGCATTCCCGATGAAAGCGTTGTCTTTACGGGATATGTAAGAGGTGATGCAAAAAAACAATTAGTCGCACAAAGCCAGCTTATTTTATTTCCTACTCAGCCTCATAGAGTTGAAGAGGCGTTCGGTATCGTACAAATCGAAGCAATGGCAGCGGGGAAAGTCGTTGTTGCAAGTGATTCAGCGACGACGCGTTATCTGCAGTCGTTGGGGTTGCAAGCGGTGCTAGTCAAAGCAGATGATGTTGCGGCGTGGGCTTTGCAAATTCAACAGTTGTTAAGTGATGACAGTCTGCGTAAACAACTCGGTCAAACGAATATTGAGAATGTGCGGCAGTTTGATTGGGATGTTATTGCGAAGCAGTATCAAGAAGTGTATTTGTCATGTCTCGCAATAAGATAAACCCATGTCAAAACCAAATAAAAAAACTTGGCCATTGAAATAATTACCATGCTTATCCACTGCGAGCGAAAGCCTATAAGCTTTGGTGCGACAGTTTTCTAAATTGCTGTATATTCAATTTATTGGGAACGATGACAATAGCGATTATTTTAGTACATTTTAACTGGGTAGCGAATATTTCAATACATCAGCTTGTGTTTTAATACGATTCCTCTTACTTGCCGCCTAATTATAACGACTATTTGCCTTAGCAACGGCTATCTGTTAGCATTTTATTACGGGATATATTAAATGCGTTCATTTTATTACATCTGCGCGCAAATTTATACAGAATAACCTTCAAACGATACTTTTTTACTATTTAGATGGATTAAGTGATGAATAAAACCCCGGTAGGATATAAAGCAATAATTGATAAATTAGAACTTCACACATTGCCACATTATCGTGATTCTTACATTGCGCTCCAAGGAAGAGGCAAAACGATAATAGACAATCACCACGAAATCCACATTTATCCTAAATCCTATGCTTTAAAAAACGAAAATGACCTTCTAGAGCAGTTAGAATTTGCAATAAAATATGATGGTATTAATCTTGAGATAATCAGAGCTTTCTTTGAAAAAACTGAAAGAAGCAATATTGTTAAATACATTCAGAACCAACCTACAGGAATATATTCAAGAAAAATATGGTATCTATATGAATTCTTGATGAAAGAGCAACTGCCACTGAAAGATTCTCAACGAATTAAATATGTTGATTTACTCGATCCAAAATTTTACTTTACGTGCTCTGCAATCAAAAGTTCTAGACATGCCATAAATGACAATTTACTTGGAAATAATAAATTTTGCCCATTTATACGCCGAACAGAAGCATTAGAGCAATATATAAACTCAAACTTAGATAACAAGGCGAGAGAACTTTTAGCAAAATATGATCCACATCTCATCGCGAGAGCATGTAATTACCTTTATACCAAAGAAACCATGTCCTCCTACCAAATTGAAAAAGAACAACCGGATAAAAATCGTGTTGCTCGCTTTGTTAACCTGTTACAACAAGCATCAACCATTGAATTTTTAACCAAAGAAAAGTTAATCGAATTGCAAAATGTTATCGTTGATCCAAGATTCAAAGATATGGATTATCGTCTTAGTCAAAACTATGTCGGAGAAAATATAAATCCTTACTTCCAAAAAATACATTTTATCTCGCCTAAACCCAAGGATATTTCTGATCTGATGAATGGTCTTCTAGACTCATTGGATAGAATGTTATCTACCGACATTAATCCCGTCATTATTGCCGCTGCAATCTCATTCGGATTTGTTTTCATTCATCCTTTCGAAGATGGAAACGGAAGAATACATCGATTTTTAATTCACTATATATTATCAAAAAAAGATTTTACGCCAAAAAACATAATCTTTCCTATCTCCTCCATTATGTTACAGAACATGCATGATTATGATTCCACGCTTGAATCATTTTCCAAGCCATTACTGTCTATGTTAACACAATATGATTTAACCGAAGATGGCATTATGACAGTTAAACAAGATAGTAAATCATATTATCAGTATGTTGATTTCACCGTTATGGCAAGGTACCTATTTGCATGCATTGAGGAAGCTATCTACAACTATATTGAGCGTGAAATAATATTTCTGATGAAATACGATAAAGCTAAAAAAATCATTCAAGAAATCGTTGACATGCCAGACAACCAAATTGATTTGCTCATCAAATTGGTGTTTCAAAACAACGGAAACTTATCTTCCAATAAACGAAACCGATATTTTTCATTGCTAACAGATGAAGAAATTGCACATCTCAGTAAAGTAATTAATGATATTTTGATAACAAATGACACCATAGATTAAATTTTTTTCTATAGCGCACTGTAAAAATAAAATCGTTCGCTTGCGATTCCTAGGGATGCACGCCGTCAATCGTACTCAATTTCGAGCCACTTATTTTGTCTGGATAAACATCCGCTAATGAGACCGATGTGCCGTGCTCAGACACAATTCGCACATGATAACGTTGTAATGCTCTTGGTTCGTGGACGCCGCAAGAATGGCAGATGATGCCGACTTCAGACTCAAGGTTTTTGACATAATGATAAACGCGGACGGCTTTATTTTTGGGGTCGAGTCCTCTCATCAGCCATGTATTATGGGTTGTGATGCCGGTTGGACATGTGTTTAGGTGGCACTTCATTGCTTGGATGCAACCGAGAGCAAACATAAATCCACGTGCCGAGGTCACGAAATCAGCTCCCACACAAAGCGCCCAAACCACCAGGCTGGGTGAAACCAACTTGCCGGAGGCGATCACCTTAATGCGGTCACGCAGCCCATACTCCACCAGTGTATCTATTAATACAGGTAAGCTTTCTTTAATGGGTAATCCCATATAATCCATAAGACTGATAGGTGCTGAACCGGTTCCACCTTCAGCGCCATCGAGAGTAATAAAGTCGGGCGCATGTTCTTTGCCGCGTTTGATAATTTCACGACAAAGATTATCTAGCCAATCATAATTTCCCAATACAACTTTAAAACCAGTGGGTTTTCCTGTCACGGTGCGAACATGATGAATAAAATCCAAAAGCTCGGAGGAGTTTGCAATCTCAGGAAAACGATTTGGACTGATCGAGTCTTGATAAGGAATAATGCCCCGGATTTTAGCAATTTCGGGCGTCACTTTGATAGCGGGTAGATGTCCACCTTTGCCAGGTTTTGCGCCCTGGCTTAATTTAACTTCAAACATTTTAACTTGAGGGTGAGCTGCCGCTTCTTTTAGTTTTTCATCGGATAGATTGCCTGTCGCATCGCGATAACCGAATTTTGCTGTGCCAATTTGAGCGACCAAATCACATCCGCCTTCAAGATGATAGGGTGATAATCCGCCTTCACCTGTGTTGAGCCAGCATCCGGCCATTTTTGCGCCCCGTGATAGAGCTAGGATGGCGTTCTCTGAAATCGCACCAAAGCTCATGGCAGAGATATTGATAAGGGAGCGTGCCTTGTAAGGTGATGGGCATTGAGGGCCAATGATGACTTCACGAGCTTCTACGACATTTTCACTGAGCACGGGAAAGGGTGCATCTACAAAATAAATTGTACCGAGCGGTCTGCGATCTCGCGTGGAACCAAATCCACTTGTCATTGTTGTGTTTTTTGCAGCTTGATAAATCCAGGTACGATTGGTGCGATTGAATGGTAGTTCTTCACGATCGCGTGCATAGAAAAATTGTCTTAAGTAGACGCCCAGATCTTCTGCAAGGTAGCGGAAGTGTCCTATAAGAGGATAGGTTCTTAAGATGCTATGTTCTTTTTGGCATAAATCCCAGAGCAGTAGTATGAATAAGCCAGTGCAGATGAGAGTCCAGATAAGATGAATTCCATGCATGTTCTTGTCGAGTCCTTTTGATGAAAGCTATTTTTGTAATAACTGGGGGATGTATATCAGAGAGAGCGTTTTGGGTTGCCAGATGTAGATAGGCCGGATTCGCATAGCGATGTCCGGCCTATAAATCCCCTTGCTAAAGAGAAAGCAATTATTTCTTAGCTGCTTTTCTTTTTGCTGGAGCGCGTTTTTTAGCAGTTTTGCGTTTAGCAACTTTCTTAACTGCCTTTTTCGCTGCTGGGCGAGCTTTAGCGCTGGATTTCTTTTTAGCGCTAGGGCGAGCCTTTTTCTTTACTACTCTTTTAACTTTCTTTGCTGCTGGACGAGCTTTAGCAACCTTCGAAGAAGCTTTCTTCTTAGTGCTGCGTTTTGCCTTTTTGAGCGTAGTCATGACTTATCTCCACTATTGGCCGTGTTGAATGAATGTAGCATTGACTAGAATGCAAAACCATTAGGGATTCCACTAATGCAAACCAGGGAAAGGTTGAACGAGCAGTGCACTTTCTCTTAAGACCTTCCGACATTGGATGACTCATGTTGGTGGGACTAAGTAATGTACCAGCTGTCTTCCTGACGCGGTGAACTTCATGAACTCCCAACAGCATGATAGCTGCGAAGTTTGATTTTGCCAAGCTTTGCTTACACTATCAAATTTTTTCTTGGATGTTTTTCATTTGTTAGCGAGCCGATATTTGATTTTGTGGCGGTGTTTTTTTGGAAGATGCATGCTCGTGTATTGTGTTCTCAGGACGGATATGACAAGGAATATTTGTATTTTTCCACGGTAATCGTCTCAAGCATAAAACAAATATCCCATGTATGCCTAAAAAAATATCCAAATGAGATATGGCCGTTTGCATTAAAAAAAAAATCGAGAGATACTTCACGTAGTCGCAATCAAACAGAAATAACTCATGACCATAGCCGCAAAAAATTTTATGAATTTTGATTCTTCGCTGGGACAATTGCGCTGTCAAGGCGAATGGAGTCTTGCCAATATTGTCTTTTTAAAAAAGTCATTCGCAGAAATACGTTGGCCAACCACGGGTAATATTACGATTGATGGTGATGCTATTACTAAAATGGATAGCGCTGGCGCATGGCTAATCAACAAATGGCTTAAAGCATTAGCTGCAAAAGGGCTAGTGGTGCATCAACAAGGTTTCTCTGATCTCTACCAACAACTTTTGTCACTCGTCGAAAAACACACTGCAGTAGCTGTCCCTAAGGTCGCTTCGCTGAATTGGTTAGCACGCTTAGGTCTATATGCTTCGACGCAGCTGATTGAGCTCCGTGATTATTTGGCTTTTGCTGGCAAGCTAACAATGGAGGCATTGTACTTGGTGCGTCATCCGGGACGTTTTCGCGGGACTGCATTTGCAGCAATCATTGATAAAACGGGTTATCAAGCGTTACCTATTATTGCTTTATTATCGTTTATGGTTGGTGTGGTGATTGCGTATCAAATGGGGGTTCAATTACGTAGTTACGGAGCTAATATTTTTATTGTTGATTTTCTCGGTCTTTCTGTGTTGCGTGAATTCGGCCCGTTGCTTACTGCAATCATGGTTGCTGGCCGGACGGGTTCGGCGTTCACTGCTCAGTTAGGGACAATGAAAATCAATCAAGAAATTGATGCACTCAATACGATGGGTATTACTCCTGGCGAGTTATTATTATTGCCACGAATATTTGGTCTTTTTCTCGTATTGCCACTATTGACCATGTGGGCGGATGTTTTTGGTGTGTTTGGCGGAATGTTGATGGCGAAGACCTCACTTAGCATTACGCTGCATGATTTCTTGCTCCGTTTTCAACATCAAATACCACTGAAATCGTTACTCATTGGTTTAGGCAAGGCGCCTATATTTGCGCTGATTATCGCGAGTGTTGGTTGCTTTCAAGGTATGCGAGTTCAGTTGAATGCCGATAGTATTGGCAAACAAACGACACGAAGTGTTGTGTTATCGATCTTTTTTATTATTGTCGTAGACGCCATATTCTCTGTCCTCTTGAGCCGGATGAAGCTATGACGATTGAACAACCTATCATCGAAGTTAAAAATTTAAAAACAAATCTCGGTGGTACATGGGTAAATGACGGATTAAACCTCACAGTCAAGCGAGGCGAAATCCTAGCGATTGTGGGTGGCAGTGGTTCAGGCAAGACTACTTTATTGCGTGAGATGTTAATGTTGTTGCGATCTAATGCCGGGTCTGTCCGTGTCTTCGATCAAGAGTTAACGACAGCAGCTCCTGCCAAGTTGCTTGCTGTGCAGCGTCGTTGGGGAGTGTTGTTTCAGCAAAATGCTTTATTTAGTTCGTTGACTGTTTTAGAAAATACCGCGTTTCCTTTGCATGAACATACACAACTGGATCCTCAAACAATTGATGAGTTAGCCCTACTCAAAATTTTATTAGTGGGTTTGCCGGTTGAGGCAGCGGTGAAATACCCAGCTGAGCTCAGTGGTGGCATGCAAAAAAGGGCGGCGTTGGCGCGAGCGCTTGTATTAGATCCAGAATTAGTTTTTCTGGATGAGCCCACATCAGGGTTAGATCCTGATAGTGCTGCTGCATTTGATGAGTTAATATTAAAGTTTCAGGCTATAATGGGTTTAACCATTGTGATGGTTACGCATGATTTAGATAGCTTATGGCGGGTGGCAAACCGCGTCGCTTTTTTGGGTGAGGGAAAGGTACTGTGTGTGGATGAAGTGAAAAAGGTGGCGAACAATCCACATCCATTGATTCAAGAGTTTTTTAGCGGACCGCGTGGACGGGTAGTGAAAAGGATATATGAGTAACTATGGAAACTAACGTTAATTATACTATTGTGGGCATATTCGTCATTTCTCTGGTGGCTTGTATCGTCTTAGCCATTATTTGGTTATCAGCGGGGTTGTCACTTGAGCAATACACGATTTACAAAGTTAACATGAAAGAATCAGTGAGTGGACTCAGCCCTGATTCTGCTGTCGAATATAATGGCGTTAACGTAGGCACGGTCAAACATATTGATATCAACCAGAAAAATCCACAGCTTGTTGAGTTGCTATTAAGCATTAAAAGTAAAACGCCAGTTACAGTAGGAACCACAGCAACTCTGAATGTACGCGGTTTGACGGGAATAACGTTTGTTGCTTTAACCGACAAGGGAAGTAACAGAGCTCCATTGTTGCCAAAGCCTGGTGACGATTATGCTGTTATCAATACCGTGCCTTCATTTTTTCTGCAGTTGGATACTGCGTTAACAAAATTAAATGATAATATTCATGCCGTCAGTAGTTCGCTACAATCCTTATTGAATAAAGATAATCTCAATTCAGTGAAACAAATTCTCATAAACTTTCGTCAGTTTACAGATACTTTATCGACTAACCGCCAGCAGTTTGGTGGAATCTTGCAATCAGTGTCAACACAAACTTTGCCAGCGACTAACGACGCTATTATAAATATAGACGCGATGACCTCTGCATTGACTGGCATATCAAAAGAAATTAAACAGAATCCCTCTATATTAATTCGTGGTAGGGCGGAACAAGCATTGGGGCCGGGAGAATAAGATCATGTTTGTTTTGATGCGAAATATGTTGGTGGTGATGCTATTGTTTCTATCGTCAGGGTGCACATTAATGTCGCCTGTGAAAACAGAGACAAAAACAACTTACGTATTAAATACTGTTCCACACCCGATGATGAAGCGGTCAAAACGTCAAATCACACTTCTCGTGACACGGTCGGAATCGGGTGCAATTTACAATACCACTGAAATGGTTTATGCCATTAAGCCATATCAAATTGCTTATTTTGTCAAAAATAGCTGGGCTGATTCACCTACAAAAATGTTGCAACCGCTTATCATTCAAACGATGCAAAACACGCATTATTTTCATGGCGTCAATTTGCCATCATTCTCGGGAAAATATGATTTTGTTTTGAATACGCAATTGCTGCAATTACAGCAGGATTTTTTCAATGAATATAGTGTGGTGCATTTGACGTTACGCGCTCAGTTGGTCGATGCTGCTACCAGTCGGGTAATTGCAGCAAAGCAGTTCTCTGTTGAGGAAGTCGCACCATCGAATAATCCCTATGGTGGTGTCATTGCGGCAAATAAGGCGACGGCTAGTATATTAAAGCAGCTAGCTAAGTTTTGCTTGGATAACTTATAGCCTTTTCAAAACAGTTACCTCAGTCTTTTTGATGCTGATCAATCTTAGAATTATTTTTTCCAGCGAGCTGTTTCAGCAATCTCATAGAAATGATTAATCTGCTCATTTTGCGGTTGTAACGCATGTGCTTTGCTTAAAGCCGCTTTGGCTTCTGTATAATTTTGGTTAGCCAGATATAGTTTACCTAAGATAAACCAACCTTCGGCATCGTCGGGATTATTTTCTAGTTTTTTCTTAATGCGAGTGATGACGCCATTTACGCCACCGAGCTGGTCGAGTGTCACGAGCAATTGGTAATGTTGCTCCCCGGCAGAAAACCATTCTTCAAGCGCTTGATGATTTCCAAAAATTCGGTACACAGTCAGAGAAAAGAGTGTAGTCAATATGGCTATAATAATAAAACCTCTGGATAGAAGAGATTTATTTGCGATAAACGGTACAGCAAGCAGGCTGAGTGCACTAACCAGCATCAATATTAACAAACCATAAAGTATGGACATGGATCTACTCTCTTTGTTTTTTATTTCGTTGTAGATAGAAAATTAAGTAACTGACGCCCATGATGAGTATTAAAAACGGACCAAACCAAAGTCCGATCGTTTCTATATTGAGTGGCGGACGGTAGAGAATAAAATCGCCATAGCGTGCAACCAGATAATCAACTATTTGTTTATCCGACAGTCCATGCTGGACTTGTTGATAAATTTGGTTGCGAAGATCGGTTGCTAACGCTGCGTTCGATTCCGCTAAATTTTGGTTTTGACACACGAGGCAGCGCAGTTCTGCTGTCAACGATTCAAAGCGTTGCTGTTGTTGTGGAGTCGTAAAATGGTAATAATCTTCCGCAGCAATTGCCTGATAAAACGGCGCGATGAGTATGAGTAAAAACAATAACAACTTTCTCATGTTTCATTCCGTAGTTGTTGGATGAGCGGTTTCAAGTTTTGCTCCCAAATTTCAGGGGTAATAGCGCCAATTTGTTTGTAACGAATAATGCCTTTTTTATCGATAATAAAAGTTTCTGGTGTGCCATACACTCCCCAATCAATGGCGGCGTTTCCGGTTTCGTCGACGGCGACAGTTTGATAGGGATTGCCATGTTCCTTTAGCCATTTTTTTGCAGCTAACACATCGTCTTTGTAATTGAGTCCATACAAGGTAATGCCTTGGTTCTTAGCTAACTGTAGAAGAAGCTCGTGTTCTTCAGCGCAAGCAAAACACCAGCTCGCCCAGACGTTCATCAATGTGATGTGCCCCATAAAATCTTTATTCGATGTCGTTTTTTTTGGATTAGACAATGTGGGTAGCTGAAAAGAAGGCGCTGGCTTGTTGAGTAATGGCGATGGAATTTGGCTAGGGTGCAGCGCCAAACCACGCCACAATATAGCTATAATGAGCGTAAATACAATTAAGGGTAATAAAAAACGCTTCTTCATCGTTAATCCCGAGATTTTTTCTGAAGTGACAGTAGTGATAATAGCCCACCGAGAAGCAGCATCAATCCGCCAAACCAGATCCAACGTACAAAAGGTTTATAGTAAATACGAACAGACCAGCCACCATCCGGCAGTGATGATCCTAACGCAAGATAGAGATCTCGCCACACATTAACTAAAATGCCTGGTTTGCTTAGCGTTTGATCATGGCTGCGGTAAATGCGTTGCTGCGCGGATAATAGCTGTGGTGAGTGGTTGTTTTTCTGCACGGCGAATGTGGCGGTGACGCTTTGATAATTAGACCCGTTAGTGTCTTCCATTTTTTTAAATGTAAATTGATAACCGGCAAGCGTGATGGTTTCCCCCAGCAACATTTTGACTTGCCGTTCTTCGCTATACGATTTATTCAGCGTGATGCCCAACGCCAATACGGCAATACCAAGATGAGCAACAATCATGGACCAATGCTGTACCTCTATTTTTTTTCGTGATTTCCAGAGTTGCCACATGTACTGACACGTTGCCAAAATAATCCATATTCCAAAAGAAACGCCTAATCCCGTCAGCCAGTAAAATGTAAATCCAAAAGCCCATGGACCAATAAAACCGAGAGCAAGACAGGCAAGAAAAGTGAAGCGCAATCTTTTCCATAATTTTATGAAAGATTGTTGGCCCCAGCTGACATGTGGCGCAAAGCCCATGAGCAATAGTACGGGTATGATGATGGGCAGAAATACTGTGTTGAAGTAGGGTTCACCGACAGAAATTTTCCCTAAGTTCAACGCATCAAGAATAATCGGATAAAGTGTACCTATTGTGATTGTCGCGACAGCTGTCAGCATGACGACGCTGTTAAATAATAAAAAAGTTTCTCGAGAAAATAATTCAAAATTAGGGGGTTGATAGAAGTGCTTAATTCGGCAGCCATAAAAAATAAAAGCGCCACCAATAATAACGGTGAGATAACATAATAAAAACAAACCGCGTGTTGGATCGCTAGCAAACGCATGTACGGAGACTAAAACACCCGATCTTACTAAAAATGTACCGAGCAAGCTTAATGCGAATGTGACAATAGCGAGCAAGAGAGTCCAGCCTTTAAAGACATCACGTTTTTCACTAACAATTAATGCGTGGAGTAACGCGGTAGCAGAGAGCCACGGTAAAAGTGATGCATTTTCTACAGGGTCCCAGAACCACCAGCCACCCCAACCTAATTCTCGGTATGCCCACCAGCTGCCTAACACAATTCCGCAACTTAAAAATGACCAAGGCAAGATGACCCATGGTCGACAAGCTTGTACCCAAGCTTTATCAAGTTTGCCTTCGATTAATGCACAAATAGCAAAGGCAAATGCAATGGCGAATCCAACATAACCTAAATACAACATGGGAGGATGAAATATTAATCCAGGATCTTGCAAGATGGGTGTTAAGTCATCGCCAATAATCGGTGCATTAGGAAACACGCGTCTGAATGGATCTGATGTAAAAAACAAAAAGGTTATAAAGCCAGCGCTGATGAAACCCAACATCATCACAATTTTAGCAGAAGATGTTTTCGGTAATTGCGTTGCTCCGAAAATAACAAATGCGACAGTCCATGCACTTAAAATCAAACACCACAAGAGCAGCGAGCCCTCATGACCACCCCACGCGGCACCCACACGGTAAACAAATGGTAATAACTGATGTGAATGTTCTTGTACATACATAACAGTCATATCATTGTTGAGAAAACTGATAATCAAGCACAACATAGCAAAAGCAAGAAAACCAAATTGACCCAAAATGGCTGTGGTGCCTAATTGAAAATAAATCGCGTTATTTTTGCGATAGGCGCAAAGGGACGAGACACCTTGAATGAGCGAGAAGCACAAAGCGAGTATGAGGGCAAAATTGCCCAGTTCCGGTATCATTGTTATTTTTTCTCCGGCAGTTGCATATTGAGTTCTTTGGCGAGCGGCCATGGCATATATTTTTCATCGTGTTTTGCTAAGACTTCACTCGCAAGCAAGTCATGCTGACCGGTTAATTGTCCGGTGACGACAACGCCCTGTCCTTCGCGGAATAAATTCGGTAACACACCATGGAAGCTAACACGTATTTCATTAACTCTATCTGTAATAGTAAAATTAACGCTTGTTCCCGATGGATCGTAATGAACACTGTGTTTTTTGACATAACCACCTACGCGCAAATGCTGGGCGGGATTAATTTGTGATTGTAGCAATTGAGTTGGCGTATAAAACAAATTGATATTTTGTTTTAGCGCATACAAAATGAGCCCCGCAGCACCGCTTAACAGGATGAGCAGGCTGATGATGCCTATGAGTTTTCTTTTTTGTATACGGTTCATTGTGCTTTTGCTAAGTTAATTTACTAGGTTGTGCCCAGTATTGCTGGATCATTTTTTTGACTCGCCGTTTTTCGTGAATACTCGTGAATAAATTTATTCCGAACACAAGCAAGGTAATAGCGTAAGTTGTCCATATATACGCGCCGTATCCGCCCATATCAATTAATTGATTAATAGTCATAACATAAAACCTCTTTTGTCCACTGGCTCTTTATCTCGCGCAATAATATTTGGTTCTGCATGCATAATATAAGAATGACGGCGTAAAAAAATAAGAACGCTGCAATCATGGCAAGCAGAGGATATAACATAGATGGCGCAATGGATGGAGTGGCAAATTGACTGATGGTGGGACCTTGATGCAGCGTGTTCCACCAGATAACAGAATAATGAATGATAGGTAAATTAATTACGCCGACGATCGCAACAATAGCACCAGCGCGATCACGATTTTGTTGATCGGTGATGACGGATTGTAGTGCGATGAAACCGAGGTAGAGAAAAAGCAGTATGAGTACGGATGTTAGGCGTGCATCCCATATCCACCATGTTCCCCACATTGGCTTTCCCCAAATAGAGCCGGTGACTAAGGCAAGAAATGTGAACCACGCGCCTATTTGCGCGCTACAAGACATGCAAATTGCCGCAATTTTTATGCGAAATACTAGCGTCAGAACGGCCGAGACTGCCATGACTGAATAAATAGCCATCGCAGCAAAGGCACTAGGAACATGCACATAGATGATGCGGAAGCCGTCGCCTTGTTGATAATCTGCAGGCGCAAAAAATAAGCCCGCAATGAGTCCGTAGCCAAAACACAACACAAATGCAGCGATGAACCACGGCAGGAGAGAGCTACTTGTTGTATAGAATGTTTTAGGGGACAAGAATTTTTGATTAAACCAATGCAGCATTTATTGATTCACTCCGATTCGCAATGCAAGACCAGTGAGCAAGGGTGCAGATGCTAAGCTAAGTAGTATCAGCGCACCCATGATAGCAAAATAGCCGTTGATGGGTAGATTAGCATTTGCTGCCATCATAGTCCCCGTTCCAAAAATTAAAACCGGAATATAGAGTGGCATGATCAAAATTGGCAATAATAGTCCATGACCGCGGATACCGACAATAAGCGCAGCCCCGATGGCGCCCAACAAACTTAAGACGGGGGTCCCTAGTAATAGGGTGATGATTAACGCATATTCTTCATGAGCGTTTAGGTGGAGCAACAATCCTAGCAACGGGCTAATAAGAATTAATGGTAGACAGTTTGTCATCCAATGACTGAACACTTTGCATAAAACGAGTAGTGTTAACGGAACAGGGCTCAAGAGTAGCAAATCAAGATAGCCTTCTTCGGCATCGCTACGAAAAATATTGCCAATAGACATGAGAATAGCGAGTAACGCTGCAACCCAAATGATAGCAGGCGCAACTTTGTTTAATAGGTCTGTATCAGGGCCGAGCGCTAATGGAAATAAGCAGACGACAATAACAAAAAATAATAGCGGTGTTAACCACGAAAATGCTTGGCGCATCGTCATGAGAATTTCATGCCGCATGATGGTGAATAGAGAACTAAACATGTTGTTCTCCCAGATAAATCGTTTTTGTGTTGTGTAATATTGCCAAGGTCTGATGAGTGGCTATAATCGCCATGCCGCCATTGGTTAAATGCTGTTTTAACAGGTGCCCCAATAATGCTTGGCCATCTGCATCAAGAGCAGTGGTTGGCTCATCAAGAATCCAAAGTGGAATCGGATGTAATAATAATCTTGCTAACCCTAAGCGACGCAATTGTCCCGCTGAGAGATGAATTGCCTGGGTGTGCGAGACGTGTGTGAGATCAACTTGTTTGATCGCGGTTTTTAAATGATTCGGTTCAGGTTTGTTTGTCATTAACGCAGCGTGTAGCTGCAGATTTTCATAAACAGTCAGACTGTGTTTGATGCCATTGTGATGTCCGAGATAATGCAACTGCTGTTGATAGGCATCGCGGTGTTGGCAGATAGATTTGTCTTGCCACAGAATGGTTCCACCCTGCGGCTCAATAAAGCCGGCCAGCATGCGCAATAAAGTAGACTTGCCACTTCCGTTCGCACCGCGTACTTGTAGCAAGTCACCAGCCTGTAGCGCGAAATTTATTTCGCGAAACAAAAATTGATTATTGCGTTCAAAGGCAAGATTATCGATGGTGAGTTTGTTTGGCTGGAGTGAGTGCATGGGTTTGTATTCAAAAAGTATCTATTTTATTTGCCATCAAGAATATCATGCACAATAAGGCCAAGGCGCAAATTGATAACATCATAGACTGTGCTCGTCTGAAAAGCCTGAATCGGGGATAGCTTTGTAATTGCTGGGTAGTGACTTGTTGTGACAGTAATAAAAAATAAATAAAAGAAAACCAACTACCAATAACAGTAATGAAACCGAGGACACTGCCGCCTATCCATAATTGCGATAATCTTTCGTGGCGTAGACTGATCATGGTAAAGCCGGTTGCCAATTGGAAAATGGTGGCAGGAATGATGATTAGCCATGTTTGTGATTGTATCCGCTGAAAGAGGGTGGAGGTCTCTTCCGGCTTTTGAATGTATTTCCACAGAAAGTAGCTGTAGGCCATGCTAGTGAGTAGCAGGGAGGCGCTGATAATGTGTAAGATTTTTAGATAGCTATATTGCATGGTTTTGACAAAATAATATCCACAGTAGAGACGTAGAAGTTAACATATTTTGGACAGAATGGGAACCTAAAAAACAAAAGTCGTCTTCGTCACCGCATCATGAATAATGCCAATCAACACAATTGCCAGCACAAAATAGGCAAATTGCCACACAGCCCGTTCCTTTCGAGAAAATGGCTCATTTCCTTTTTTAAGAATTCGTTTCTTTTTCAGCAAGATCAACGAAAAAATACCTAATCCAGCGCAGAGTAATAATAAATAAGCAGCTTGGATCCAAGGCGTATGAAAAGTGAAATGTTTGGGAATGACCAATAACGTCCCTGTGATCATAGCAAATAGACAGAGCACCAACATGATCTTGTTTACGTAGATGATATTTTTATGTCGGTAATGTGTCGCCGCAAATTTTTTAGAGCCTATTAACGCAATGCAATAAATCGCTCCGCCCAATAGGCCTAGTGTAATCAGTAGATGTATAAACTTGATGAAATGTATCAGCATGCCACGTTAAATAATCTTATAACCAGTAAACCAAAATAAATAACAACAGCCACACCACGTCGACAAAGTGCCAGTACCAAGATACAGCCTCAAAGGCGAAATGATTATGGGAATTGAAATCACCTTTAAACATGCGATACAAAATGATGGTTAAACCAATGGTTCCGATCGTCACATGCATACCGTGAAAGCCTGTTAGCATGAAGAACGTAGTGCCGTAAATCCCAGAGCCTAGTGTTAATCCCTTTTCTAAATAAGCGATGGTGTATTCGTGTGCTTGTAGAATAAGAAAGGATATCCCCAGCAGAATGGTTGCAAGCTGAGAAATAAGCATAGTTACACGACGGTCTTTTAAGATGCTCCAATGGGCAATGGTGATGGTGACGCCGCTAGACAGCAGAAGAAAAGTATTGATGGCGGGAATTCCCCAAGCTTCCATGACAGACTTGGGACCAATAAATTCACCCGCATTAGGATTTTTTAAAAGAGGCCACACGGATTGAAAATCAGGCCATAGCACCAAGTGACTCGCTATGTGAGAGTTTGCTCCGCCGAGACCGGGTACAGAAATGACTCGAACGTAAAATAGAGCCCCGAAAAAAGCACCGAAGAACATGACTTCAGAAAAAATAAACCAACACATGCACCAACGAAAAGAGCGATCGACTTGCGGGGTCTGTGTGAGGCCGGCTCGATTTTCTCGGATGACGGTTCCAAACCAACCGTACATCATATAAAACAACATGAGAAAGCCGAAGAATAATAAATAAGGACCAACGCTCACCTCATGCAACCAATTTGCTGCGCCAACGACAATGCAAATTAATGCAATAGAACCTTTGATTGGCCAACTACTTGGAGCCGGAAGATAATACGAGCCGGGTTTTTTATCACTCATCGTGACCTCTATATGCAATTAGTTATAACTAGATTTTTCTACAATTAATTATGCAACAACCTACCACAACTCATAGTTATTCGTTGTTGTGCCTTGCTGCATCATATATTTAACCGCGGCTTTTAATTCAGCATCAGTACAATCAGTGCAAGCGCCTCGAGCAATGTGGCCCTTGTGACCGGATAAAATATTTTGATACGTCTCAAAGAAGCCGTCATCAATCGAATGTTGCCAAGCTTTTTTATCGCCTAGTTTGGGCGCGTTTTTGAAACCAACATTATGGCAAACACCACAAGTACCATCATAGACACGCTTTCCGTCGGTCATAGTGAGCGTGGGTACTTTAGGCGTGGGTGCAACTGCGCCGGCCCCGCCTTTTGCAGCGGCTATCATGTAATCGACCGCTTGTTTTATTTCAGTGTCGCTGCAGGAAATGCAGGTTCCTTTGGCTGGCATGTTACCCACGCCGTGAATAGCGTCATAGTCTATTTTATCGATACTGTTTTTTAACACGGGATCCCAGCCAGTGATATCACCAAACCTGGGGGCGCCACCGGAGCCTGCGGCATGACAACCCGCACAATAGCTTTCATAAGTGCCGGCACCGGGGCCACCACTAGATTTAGGTTTAGGTGGTGTTTGGCTCACGACGGTTTTTAAGTAAGTCGCTATGGCAAGCTGATCATCATGTGTCAGAAGACTTAAGCTATCGTGATTTGCCTCTAGCATGGGGCCTTCTACTTTGCCGCCACCAATCAAGCGATCATGAGCGAATACTTTAACAATTTCATCTAACGATATAGTGGAAAGATTCGCTTTGGAGATATTAGGCGCGAGATACCCTTGAATTTTAGCCCCAGTCAGATTGTATTTTCGAATAGGCGCACCCAATGAAATGGATTCACTGATGATGTGATAAGACGGTGAATGGCACATTGCGCAGTGACCTAGTCCTTCGACTAAATACGCACCACGATTCCATAATGCCGATTGTTTAGTGTTGGGTTGATAGGTTTCTGTTGTTTCCGGTCGGAAAAACAGCACGCGCCATCCTAGCTGTAGAAAACGCCGATTAAAGGGTTTGACCATTCTCGGGGGAATGTTTTTTTGTTTGATTGCTGGAATGCTATCGAGATAAGATTTTATTGCCTTCAAATCGTCAGTCGAGATTCTGTTGAAGTAATAATAAGGGAATGCAGGGAAGTAGTAGTGGCCTGTTGGTGAAATACCTTTTCGCATGGCCTTAATAAATTGGTCTTCTGTCCAATTGCCGATCCCCGTTTCTTTGTCGGGCGTCAGATTAGGAGAATAAATAGTACCGAATGGCGTGTGCATGGGCAAGCCGCCAGCAAACGCGATGCCTTTTTCAGGGCTGTTAGTGTGACAAGCAATGCAGTCACCTGCTTTGGCTAAGTATTCGCCGCGTTTAATGATTGCTGGATCTCTACCGGTGGTATTAACAGAAGGGTACGCAGGAAAGTAGTAAGTGACTTCGCTAGCGGCTTTTGCCATTTCCTTTAGATTTTTGTCAATGCTAAGGACGGTATAAATCCCTATGCCCGTCAGAACCAAGAGAAGAACGACAGCGCAGGTAATTACTTTTCTTTCAGATAATTTTTGGACAATTTTTTTCATGAAGCCATTTCCTGAAGCGTTCCTTGTTGAAATATTATTCAAGTTATGGTTAAGCTGTGGCACATTCTATAGCGATTTTAGTTGAATGCACAACTGTTAATGTTGATACTAGGCAGGCTGTATAAGCAGCACCGTACACTTAAAAGAACAGTATACTTGTATTCTTTAGAGAATGCGTTTAAATTGCTCCGCTTCCTTAAGCAAAAAGGTAAGATAACGACAGAATGGTAACGAAAAGGTTTATCTATGCAGAATGGTATTAGTCGAATAATTCTTTTTATCAGTTTTTGCTTTTTAGCCATGAAAGCGTATGCAACGCCAGGCATAAATATGCCCTATGGTGTTTCGCCGATTAGTCAAGAAATTTACAATTTACATATGGCAGCTTTTTATATTTGCTGCGGAATTGGCGCTATTACCTTTGGTGTGTTGCTTTACTCATTGATTAAATTTCGCAAATCGAAAGGCGCCGAGGCCGCGCATTTTCATGAACATCTAGGGATCGAAATTTTTTGGACCGTTATTCCTACTCTGATATTAGTTGCGCTAGCAATTCCTGCCACCATCGTGTTAAAGCATATTCATAATACAGAAGAGTCTGCTTTGACCATCAAAATAACAGGCTACCAATGGCGATGGAAATACGAATATCTTGACCAAGGCATCAGTTTCTTCAGCAAGCTTTCAACGACTCAAGATCAAATCAATAACAAGACAAAAAAAGACGACTGGTATTTGCTCGAAGTAGATAACGAAGTAGTCGTGCCCGTTAATACCAAAGTGAAGTTATTGGTGACAGCCGATGATGTGATTCATGCTTGGTGGGTGCCTGAACTAGGTGTAAAACAAGATGCTGTCCCCGGTTTTATCAACGAAAATTGGATTTTGGTGACACAGCCAGGTACTTATCGCGGTCAGTGCGGTGAATTATGCGGCGTGAATCATGCTTTCATGCCAATTGTCGTCAAAGCGGTCTCACAGGCAGAGTTTGTTAAATGGGTAAGCGGGCATCAGAAGGTTGCAGAAAATAAACTTCAAGACGATTCATTAGACAAGGCAAAAGCAGCAATTGCTGCCCATCACGCATAAAGTTAAATAGTGGAGTTGAATTCTCATGAATCACGATATAGCACACAACAATGAGATATCACATGATGATGATCATCATGGTCCTGAAACCGGCTTTAAGCGCTGGCTTTTTACGACAAATCATAAAGATATCGGAACACTTTATTTAACTCTCAGCTGTATCATGTTCTTTGTCGCGGGTACTATGGCGCTCATCATTCGTGTTGAGTTGTTTGAACCTGGCAGAGTGATTCTTAACCCCGAATTTTTTAATCAAATGACTACTATGCACGGTTTGATCATGGTCTTTGGCGTGATTATGCCCGCCATGGCTGGACTCGCCAATTGGCTAATCCCGATGATGATTGGGTCGCCAGATATGGCATTGCCACGCTTGAATAACTGGAGTTTTTGGTTGTTGCCATTTGCATTTTCTTTATTGGGCAGCACATTGTTCATGAGCGGTCCCGCTCCGGATTTTGGTTGGACATTTTACGCGCCCCTGTCGACAACCTATGGTCCTAAGAGTACGGATTTCTTCATCTTCTCTATCCATTTAATGGGAGCGTCATCCATCATGGCGGCATTGAATATCGTGGTGACGATTTTCAATATGCGCGCACCCGGCATGACGTGGACGAAGTTGCCGATTTTCGTTTGGACTTGGTTGATCACCGCATTTTTATTGTTGGCTGTTATGCCTGTGCTGGCAGGTTGCGTGACCATGATGTTGATGGATCGTCATTTCCATACAAGCTTTTTTAATGCGGCTGGTGGCGGTGATCCCATACTGTTTCAGCATGTGTTTTGGTTCTTTGGTCACCCAGAAGTTTATATTTTGATATTGCCAGGTTTTGGCGTGATTTCTGAAGTGATACCCACGTTCTCGCGCAAACCTTTATTTGGTTACATGTCGATGGTTTATGCAAGTTGCATGATTGCTATTCTCGGATTTGTTGTGTGGATGCATCACATGTTTACGACAGGCGCACCTTACGAAGCGCAGTTGTTCTTCATGTATGCCACCATGTTGGTGGCTGTTCCTACCGGGATTAAAGTATTTAATTGGGTCGCGACTATATTTAAGGGCTCTATTACCTTTGAAACACCGATGTTATTTGCGCTGGGTTTTTTGGTGATGTTTACACTCGGTGGTTTTTCCGGTTTGATGCTAGCGCTTGTGCCTAGTGATTATCAATATCGAGATAGTTATTTTGTCGTTGCGCACTTTCATTATGTTTTAGTGTCGGGTTCGTTATTTACAATCATTACCGCTGTTTATTACTGGCTGCCAAAGTGGACAGGACAAATGTATAGCGAGAGATTGGGGCAAATTCATTTTTGGCTGTCTGTCATCGGAATGAATGTCACGTTCCTGCCCATGCACTTTTTAGGATTGGCTGGTATGCCACGCAGAATTCCTGATTATGCATTGCAGTTCACGGATTTTAATCAAATTTGTACGATAGGCGCTTTCATTTTTGGTTTTGCACAATTAATTCTTTTATACATTGTCTTAAAGTCGTGCTTTAGCAAGAGCAAGCCGACGGCTACCTCTCAAGTATGGGAAGGTGCAAAAGGCTTAGAATGGACGCTGCCTTCGCCAGTTCCGTATCACACGTTTGAGACTGCGCCTGTTATCCAATGAGTTCTTCCCTACCCAAAAATCATAAACGCCTCACACTTATCTTAGTGTGCGGCGTTTTATTCATGTTCGGCTTCTGCTATATGCTAGTGCCGTTGTACGAGCTGGTTTGTAAAAAAGAGGGCTTGAATGGACGATCCGTCAAGTCTGCTACCGCGTTGGACCCTAAGATGCGCGTGGATAAATCCAGAGTGATAAAGGTTTTTTTTACCTCGACGCTTCACGGTCCGCTAAAATTTAGATTTGTCCCCTTGCAGCGTTATGTCGAGGTCCATCCAGGCGAAACAAAGTTAATTTATTTTTTTGCAGAGAATCAAACAGGCCACGAAATTACTGTACAAGCCATTCCTAGCATTACTCCTAACGATGCAGCACGATTTTTAAAGAAAACCGAGTGTTTTTGTTTTACACAACAATATTTCTTCAAAAAAGAGAAAGCGGATATGCCGGTTTACTTCTTTGTTGATCCTGCTGTTTCGAAAGATATTAAAGAAATCACGCTGTCTTATACCCTTTTTGATGCCAGCGGTTTTGAGAAAAAACAAGAACATTCCACAAAAGGTAGAATTGACTTATAATAGCGCATCAGTTTCCGCTACGCAGGCTTAGATATTGTTGTAGCGCGACTGAATGCCAGGATGGCATTCGTAGGCACATGGATGTGCCGTTTTGGAGCGCGGAAACAATATCTAAGCCTGCGTAGCGGAAACTGCTGATAATAGCGTACTTTTAAGAGCATTCTCATGACACAATGCTTACAATTTCATTTCCGTCAGCAACCCTATCGATTTGTTTTTAGAATGGATTTCTTTTTGCTGTGTTTGTTTTTTGTTATTTTATTTTGTGTATTAGGTGTTTGGCAGGTTCATCGTTATCAGTATAAAAAGACTTTGTTATTCACCTATCAACATCGTCTAGAAAGCGCACCTGTCCCTTTTTCGCCACTCATGCTTGGGTTAAATGTGTCGCGTCAGAATGCGGACCAAACATTGCAGTTCCAGCCTGTCGAGATGGAAGGGCACTACGTCAACGCATTGACGATGCTGGTGCAAAATCAAGTGTACAAGGGCCAGATGGGCGTAGAAGTGCTAACTCCTTTGCAAATAGCAGGAGAGAAAAAATTATTGTTAGTGGATCGAGGTTGGGTCCGAAAACCGAATAACGATACGATGCCCAGCATCAAGCCTATTTCCGGCACACAGCGTATAAATGGCTACATAAAAATACTGAACGAATATCAGTTCATATTAGGAAAAAATATTTATTACCCCAGTGCATCACCGATAGTGATGCAGAAAATTGATACTGATGAAATAAGTCGAATGACTCATCAATCATTTTATCCTTTTATTTTACGATTAGGTGATTCAGGGGCAGCGGGGTATGTTCGTGATTGGACAATCATCACGGTGTTGCCACAGCGTCATATGGGCTATGCAGTGCAATGGTTTTTAATGGCGATGGTCTTATTTATTGCGTATTTTTGTTTTTGCTGTGAACGAAAGAATAACGGTTGAGAATTTCACATGATGGATGCCAGAAATGATAGATGCTAGTCAAAAGAAAACACGAATACAAATTTTTTCATTGCTGCTGGTTTTTGCACTGCCAGCAATGATAGCTTGGTATTTGTTTCATTTTCATGAGCAGTTTCAATTTAAGACGGTGAATTACGGTGTTCTAGTGAATCCACCCATTACGGTACAGGATTTGTCGGCAGGTGAGAGAAAGTGGCAGATTGTTTATGCAACTAGCGCATGTAGTGATAAACAATCTGAAAAAATGATGTATACACTGCATCAGGTGCAAAAAGCACTGGGAAAAGATCGTGACCGTGTTAATTTAACGTTAGTTGCAAACGAAACATGCCAATTAAAAGACGCTCATGATTTTCGCAAAGTATTGCTCACCCATCAGCAATATACACAATGGCAAAAGCAGTTTTCTCGCAAGGGAGAAAAGAATTTTGTGGTAAATAATAAAATTTATTTAGTTGACCCCGCGAATAATTTATTTATGTTCTATCCAGTCACAACGAATCCGATGGGTATTCTGAAAGATATAAAACATATATTGGGAGTATCGCAAATTGGTTGAGCAAGATTCCAAGCGCTTTCTTTCGCGATTAGCATTGTGCGCCAGTTTTTTTTCGCTGTGCGTAATAGCTCTAGGTGCTTTTACTCGTTTGATTGACGCAGGTCTTGGTTGTCCTGATTGGCCAGGATGCTATGGTCATCTGGCTGTGCCCGTAGCTGAAAAAGCACAACAGCTTGCTTCGTTATATCCAGGTACACATTTGATTGCCTATAAAGCATGGGCTGAGATGATACATCGTTATTTTGTGGGTGGATTAAGTCTTTTCATTGTGGCGATAGTTATTTTTGTATGCGTGCAGAAAGCATGCCGTATTCGTCATAACATTATTTTAGCGATTTGTTTGGTGTTACTGCTGGTGTATCAAATTTTATTGGGGCAATGGACTGTTACGTTAAAATTACTGCCGATTATCGTGACACAACATTTGTTAGGCGGTTTTCTGATTTTGTCTACGCTATGGTTAATTTATCTCAATAATCATGCGGCACTCCAAAATAGGCTGAAAGGCGACAATGTAGGTGCATTGCTGCTTTGGGCGATTGGAGCGCTGATTATTTTGCTATTACAAATAACATTAGGTGCTTGGACAAGCACCAATTATGCATCTCTTAGTTGTCTAGATTTTCCATTTTGTATGAATGATCAGGCCACAATAATGCATTTTAAAGAGGCATTTAATATTTTTTCGCCGATTGGAATTAATTACGAAGGCGGCGTCTTGTCTGAAGCCATTCGACAAACCATTCAAATGACGCATCGATTTGGTGCGTTGGTTTTTACCTCTTACATGCTTATTTTTATGGTAATTGCGATGCCAAGATTGCAGCGCTTGCCTGAGCTGATGAAGTCACTGTATTTGATTTTGGGATTGTTATGTGTGCAACTTTGTATTGGTATATCAAATATTATTTTTAAATTACCGTTGGTTACAGCAGTGGGCCATAATTTAATTGCAGCTATGCTATTACTTTCTGTTATTACACTGATATTTAAACTGGCTATCACTAACCATAAGGCACCTACAGTATGAGAGTATTAGCTGGTGAAAATAGGCAGCTTTCTAGTTCATTTGGGGATTACCTTGAACTATGTAAACCTAGAGTAGTGATGTTGATGATTCTCACTTCACTAGTAGGGATGTGTTTAGCATCGCCAGGTGCTGTACCTATCTTCCCGTTGATTTTTGGAAACTTAGGCATTGCGCTAGTTGCAGGTGCAGCCGCGGCTTTTAATCACGCAGCAGACCAGCACTTCGATAAACTGATGAGACGCACGCAGTATCGTCCCATTGTGCAAGGTAAAATTACCACGAAAAATAGTATTCTCTTTGCGAGCACTCTCTGTGTTATCGGTATGCTGATTTTGTCATGCCTAATCAATACATTAACTGCGGTTTTAACATTTTTATCATTAATCGGCTATGCGGTTTTTTATACTTTATATTTAAAACATGCGACGCCACAAAATATTGTGATTGGTGGTATTGCGGGTGCAGCGCCACCTTTGCTGGGATGGACGGCGGTGACAGGTGTCGTCAGTGCGCAAGCGCTGTTGTTAGTGTTAATCGTGTATGTTTGGACGCCGCCGCATTTTTGGGCTTTAGCTATTTATCGTCTCGAGGATTATGCAAAAGCGAATATTCCCATGTTGCCGCATACGCACAGTGTGGCTTACACCAAACTGCATATTTTGCTTTATACTGTTTTGCTGATTTGTGTCACCGCATTGCCCTACGTGATTAATATGTCGGGATTAATTTATTTTGTGGGTGTCATGATAGCAAATGTAGGTTTTCTTATTTATGCATTGCGACTGTATTTTAGTGATGATAGACAGTTGGCAATACGTACGTTTCGATATTCGATTTCTTATTTAGGAATTTTATTCCTACTGTTGCTGGTAGATCACTATTGTTTAGTTAAATTTAATTTTATTTAGAGGAGTCGATCATGACAAATAAGTCTTCACGAAATAGCCATAACAAATGGCTATCTATCATGTTATTAGCACTGGTTGCTTGTGTAGGAATGGCGATTTATTTCGGCATTGCGGAGCGAAAACAGGCCATTCAGATTGCTCAACATATTAAAATCGACGGTATTTTCGTGCCGACGCCCACGGATATTACTGATTTCCAACTAACAGACAATGTCGGTAAGACATTTACAAAAGAAAATCTAAAAGGACATTGGACCATGATGTTCTTTGGATTCACCAACTGTGGGATGGTTTGCCCCACCACGTTGGCAGAGCTTAACAAAATGTATCGAACGTTACAGAAAGAACTGCCAGATACACAGTTGCCACAGGTGGTTCTCGTGTCTGTCGATCCAGAAAGAGATACGATAGAAAGAATGAATGAATATGTCACCACGTTTAATCCACATTTCATCGGTGTAAGAGGCGATCTTCCAGAAACCGAATCGCTTAAAAAACAACTGCATATAGTTTCAGCTAAAATGCAGGCAGATGGACAGGGACAAAGTCAATATACTATCAATCACAGCGCAGAAATCATGTTGTTCAACCCAGAAGCCAAAGTGCAAGCGTATTTATCCTATCCGCATAAAGCTGATCAAATGGTCAGTGATTACAAATCAATTTTGAGTACAACAAAATCGTAAAGGGGACAGATGTGCTGCGAAAAATAATTTTATTTTTTCTCTGTGGATTGATTATCATGAGTTGCTCGCAGGGTTATCCTGCGTTTCATGATGCAGAGGGTAAGTCAGTTCCTGTATCAGAATTCAAAGGTAAATGGATTATCGTGAATTATTGGGCTACTTGGTGTGATATTTGTTTAGATGAAATACCGGAATTAAACCGCTTGTATCGAAATAACCACGATAAAAATATTTTAATTTATGGCGTTAATTACGATCAACTATCACCCGTGGGTCTAAAAAATACGGTGCGTAAGATGAAAATTCGCTTTCCTGTGTTGGCCGAAGATCCAAGTCAAATGTGGCAACTTGATGAGATTACCAATCTACCGACAACCTTTATCATTAATCCAAGGGGAGAAGTCGTTAAAAAGATTGTTGGTGGCCCTAACACAGAGACATCATTGTTGGAGCTCGTGCACGCATTACAATCCAATACGGCTCAATCAATGTAAATGAAAAAACATCGCCAACAACAACTGATAATTTTTGTTTTTTTCTTAAGTGGGTTGTTAGGGTTTATTTTTTCGTTATACATGCACAGAGGTTCGCCACAGCAGCAAAAGACAGATATAGAAATTATTCAAACATTTCATTATCCAGCATTATTTGTGAAGCAGCTTGAAGGTGATCCAAGTGCGGGAAGAAAAATTTTTAAAGAATTTTGCGCGGCTTGCCATGACAAACAGCCTCAGATTGATGTTCGTGCGCCGCGGATAGGCGATCAAAAAGCGTGGCAAGCTAGACGTCAGTGGGGGGTATCTACATTGTTAAAAATGACCATTAATGGTGTGGGTGCAATGCCTGCTCGCGGTGGTTGTTTTGAATGTAGCGATGAACAATTGCAAGAGACAATTCAATACATGTTAAAACAAAATAAATAGAGGAATATAAATGATATGGAAAGTCATTTAACAGAAATTAAAAAATCAGTTTCATTTGTTTTTGTACCGGATGGCGCCGGTGGTTTGCGACCACAGGGAACTGGCTTTTTTGTCGGAGTCAAAAACGAGTTAAATCCAAATGTCTCTAATATTTATTTCGTCACGGCAAAACATGTTCTCCAAGACCAGCAAGACAATTATTTTCCTGAAATTGTTATCAGATTAAACACGCGAAAAGGTGATTCGCAACTCATCCAGCTGCTCACAAAAGACATTAAAATGTTTGAGCATATAGATAAAGATGTGGATATCGTTGTTTTTTCTTGTTTGCCAGATATTCATCTATATGATTTTAAATTTATACCAAATGAATTAATTGCGCATAACGAATTGATATCAACACATGCAATTGAGGAAGGAGACGATGTTTTTTTTACGGGTCTTTTTCTTTCGCACATGGGCCAAAAGCGAAATCATCCCATTATTAGATTCGGAAAGGTAGCGTTAATGCCAGAAGAAAAAATTGAGTGGAAAGAACAAGGCAAACCGCCAAAAGTGGTAGATTTGTATTTGCTGGAGTGTCAGTCTTTTACAGGAAATAGTGGTTCGCCAGTTTTCTTCCAACTGCAAGCGTTGAGAAAGCGTAGACAGCCTGCCCTGGGCGGACAAGTTTTTCTTGCTGGTGTCATGAAGGGCAGCTTTTTGCATGGCAACGAAGTGCAGCCATCAGAAACTTCGGCTAAGCTGATTTTGTGGCAAAATGCGGGGATTGCTGCGGTGACACCGGCGAATAAGTTGCATGATATTTTGTATTCGGATGAGATGGTGAGGCAAAGAAGAGGTGATGAAAGTCACTTGCCACCAATGTCTTAGTTGTTTTACGACAGTATCAATTCTACCTTTATACCCCTATACCTCATTTAATTTTCTTAGCCGGGGTTTTCTTGTCGCTGGATCCTGCGGACAAGCCGCAGGATGACGGATCTTGGTGCAATTTTATCAGCCTATATCGCTATCATGTTCCAGGCGCGCCTGTTTTTCCACCCGGACAGAAAGTCAGTTGATAAGCTGTCAGCTGAGGTGTAGGAGCAGGTGCAGGAGGCGTGACGTTACATTGAAATGATGATGACTTGTCATCGAACTGAAACGAATAGGCAGTAGGACACGCTTTTTTTAACCACAAGATGCGTGGATATACCTTATTTTCCCATAACGTATTGTCGGCTGTACATTGAGATGCTTGAGCCGTTTGGGCACTAGCGGGGGTACTGCTAGCATTCCAGTTGACACATCCACAAACGTTATATGTAAATCCATAGCCGGTATTTAATGCGAAGTAGGGATTGTTTACCGGAGCATTATGATTAAAGCATGCCGGACTCGCATTTGAATAACACGATAGTTGGCTTGTGGGTTGGCAAGCGTACATGTCCGCTAACATCGCAGCAGGAAGACTTGGGGTTGTACTAGGGCTTAAAGTAGAAAAACCATACGTCGACTGGCCGCCTGAGATGGTATCTAGAGCTGCTGTCATATTGTAATGTGAATAAAGATTACAGGTTCCCCATTGCCCACCCGATGAATAACCTACCCAATCTGCCACTGTCCAGTACCCCTGAAATGCTCCGCAAGTTTGGGTAATGGGTGCGCCGAGATATATCGGATTAGAGCTAGGAGGAACTTGTGGGGTCAAGGACATACCACAAACTTGGCTTCCTCCGCATGAACCAGGCGTACAAGCTGTAGGTGTTGTCGTGGGAGTCACATAGTAATAATTGGAAGTGTTATCCGTTTCAGTAGTCGCATTACAGTCTGGCGCTCCTGATGATGGTGGTGTAAAAGACCATGAGCAAGCACCCAGCGCTGAGTCTGACGGTTGAATGATTGCACCAGCCGAATTACCACATGTATTGCTAAAATTAGAGGTTGAACCAACGGTCACATACGGAGAAAGTGAACGAAATTCGCCTGGAATATTAAATCCATTAATGATGGAAACATCATAAACACCATCCGCTGTCATGCTAGCTGCGGTATAGAGATTTTCTTCAAAAGCAGTGTATGGTGAGGCTACACCGTTAGCTGTACCCGTGCTACATGTCCCGTTTGTGGTTCCGACCTTTGTGCAGTTAGCTGTATTACAGGTCCCATAAGTTGAAGACTGTGATGGATCTGTTTCACAGCCTGTTCTGCCAAACATCTTGCCGCCGTTGTATTGAGGGATTGACAGTACCTGCATTGACTGCGGTGAAGGTGCTCCTCCTGTTATCTGTTGGTCTAATTGATAACTCTGCCAACTTGAATTGTTAGTGGGATCTCCGGTGCCGGCTTGTTGAAATCCGTACCAGACAGTTTGCGGGCACTGGTTCACAATCATGACCGTGTGGTTGGCGCTTGGTCCCTGATTACCAGTAATAGCCGAGACAGTTTCACTGGACGTGATGTCTGCTATCGGACCATTGCTGGGGGTCAGGGTAGCTGTCACAGAAAGATCATTCCCGGCTGCATAGGTGCTAGTGGGTATGACAGATGCGTACACAGCGCAAGAAGCCCCAGAGGCAAGAGATCCTGAGCACGTATTGAGTCCTTGTGATGCTTTTCCTAACGTTATCGTCGGTGGCGAAGCCGAAGTGCTATCCGAAGTCACATTCACAGAATTTATGCTTTGTGCTGTTGAACAGTTATTGGTGAAAGTATATTTCACCACATTGTCAGCATACTGCAATGTACTGCCAGGCAATGGCAATGCTGCCTCGGGGCTAAGACAGCCACCTGTTCCGTTAGTAATGGTTGCTGTTGATAAAGGCACGCTGCCACCACTGTATGCATAAGTCACACTGAGCGTTGCTGTTCCAGTTCCACCCGGTGTGTAGTTACCGTTGACAGAGCAATTTGAATGTTCCGCAATACTCACGCTGCAGCTATTGCTGGTTGGTGTAAATCCAACAATATTGACGGCTGTTGTTGCCACTCCTGTATTGCCATTATTCACAAAGGTGAATGTTACCGGATAGGTTGAACCTACATTACTAGCAGCAGGTAAAGGCGTCGACACAATGCCACTGATTCGATTAGCAGTCTCTTGTGATACCGATGTCGAAGAAAGCTGTGGCAATGGTACGCGGTTACGGTTATACGCCAACGTAATTACTGCACTATGCGCGCGAGCAGTCACGGGCTGGAATCGAAGATTCACCGTACAAGTCCCTTTTGGTTTGAGCGTCGTATTACAATTATTTAACAGCGAAAATTTGCCACCATTATAAGCGGCACTCACCGTCAGCGGCACTGCAAGGGGTAAATTGTTAGTCATCGTATAAGCGACTGCGTAACTACTGCCAATACTTGACTGAGCAGGAAAACCTGAAGATGGGCTGAGTGACCAGCTAATGGGATCTTTGCCTAGGTTCTGTTTTTTATTTTGGGACTTATTATGGGCAGCATAAAGTGAAGATGAGAGCAAAAATATGGATAAAACAACAAAGGCTACAATATTTTTTTTCATTCTCATCTCCTAACAGTGCTGAGAAAATCAGTGGGGATAGATGCAAGATATTTTTTAGCAAATTGATATAGGTTGTATCATCTACACCGATAGACTAACTGTTCTCTGCGTTAATCTGATTGATAACAAGTGCGGTAGATAATTGCGGAAATGGCAACTTCCATATCATTAAACATTTTTACGCTCATCTTGAGCATGTCCATATTTTTTTGAACTCTAAACACATTTAATAAAACTAGCAAGTTTTTATTTAAGACAAACATCTAGTTGCCATATTCAAAATACCTAGCTAGTATCTTACGGAATTATTTATATTCGATTTACATTTTGCACATCAAGGATGATAAATGCGCACATTTCACATGAGATTCTTAATAGCAATTACGTTGTTTTTAATTGCCTCACCTTCTTTAGCCGAAACAAGCAAACACCAAAATGGTGATCAAGCACTCTTTAAAACGCTATCATCACTCTCATCTGGCAATTTATTTATTGCGGGTTTTGTGGGAATACAAAGACCTAATACGGATAGCTATTTTACAGTTGATAATGGATCAGGCTATGATTATCCCTACAATCTAGATCATTTCTCTAAAACGATTCATACCACGCCAAATGCCGCTGTGGAAATGGGCTATCGTTGGTTACGTCATCAACAATTTATTCCCGCTTATTCGTTGAGTGTTCGTTATGAACATACTTTTGTTAATGATATTGGTGACCAGATCACACAATATTCGATAAGTGATTTTACTAATTACACTTATCAGTGGGATGTCGCTTCTGATATTTTCTTATTGTTAGGAAAAGTGAATTTGGTGGAATGGCATCATTTATTTCCTTATTTTAGCGGTGGCATTGGGCTCGCTTCTAATCGCACAACCAATTATAACGAAACCGCTCTGCCGGATGTCACCCCTCGCACTAGCCCAGGTTATATGGATACAACAGTCAATCAGTTCGCCTATCATCTTGGAGCAGGTATTGATTGGCAAATGTCACCTCAGCTAATTTTGTCTTTGGGCTATGATTATCAAGATCTGGGAAAAATACATAGTGGAGATGGGGTCGGTAGCTGGTCTGGGACCAGATTAGCTTCTGGAAGATATCATACGAACACGGTGATGTTAGGTCTTAACTATCTATTTGGTGCTACACAAAATACGTAAGATTGTTGCATGAATCACTTTTCACCTCTCCCTTTGTGGGAGAGGTGAAAGGCTGATTGGTGTAGTGTTAAGTGGAAGTGGGGATTTTTTTAAGCCACTGCAACCACATTAATTTTCTGCATCACTTGCTGATGCTGAGAAAAATAACCCTGTGTCCCCATCGCGACCACCGCCTCTGCCTGACGATTTAGCGCGTGAATATAAGCCGCTGTACGCATATCAGTTTGATGTGTTTCCATCAGTGAGTACACGCGTTTGAATTCGCGTAACATGATTTCTTGCAGGCGCTGATGTACTTCTCCCAAGCTCCAATAATATCCCGCTTTATTTTGCACCCACTCAAAATAGCTGACTGTCACACCACCCGCGTTGGCTAAGATGTCAGGTATAACTAACGTGCCTTTTGCGTGTAGAATGTCATCGGCTTCGAATGTTGTCGGCCCATTGGCAAGTTCTACGATGACAGATGCTTTAATATTTTGCGCATTATCTTTTGTGATTTGGCTTTCAAGCGCGGCAGGGATTAGAATATCCACATCCAACTCAAGCAGCTCTTCGTTAGTAATCACAGTGGCGTCAACCAGCTGACAGACAGAACCTTCGCAATAAACAGCTTGTAGCTCTTTAGAATTATTCTTCACGTGAATAATGCTTGGTACGTCAAAACCTTGAGGACGATAGATGCCGCCTTTTGAATCGCTGATCGCGACGATTTGATACCCGTCTTGATACAACATTTCAGCAATGAATTGACCCGCATTGCCGAAGCCTTGTACAGCAACGCGCATCTTTTTGGGATCCCAGTTGCGTTTTTTCTCTAATTCTTTAATGCAGTGATATCCGCCACGCGCTGTTGCATCTTCACGACCTTGGCTGCCGCCCAGTGGAATTGGTTTGCCAGTAATGACGGCAGGGCTTAAGCGACGAACGATTTTAGAATATTCATCCATCATCCAACCCATAATCATGGCATTGGTATAAACATCAGGCGCAGGAATATCTGTATCGGGTCCGATAAAATTGGCGATTTGTTGGATGTAGCTGCGACTAAGACGCTCTAACTCCATCCGGGATAATTCTTTGGGATCAACAATCACGCCACCTTTGCCGCCGCCAAATGGAATCCCGACCACGGAACATTTGATGGTCATCCAAAAGGCTAAACTTTTGACTTCGTCTAGACTGACATCAGGATGAAAACGGATACCACCTTTTGTCGGGCCGCGCAGATCATTGTGATGAACTCGATATCCAGTAAATATTCTTAAGCTGCCATCATCCATGCGAACAGGTATAGATACTTCTAGGCATGCTTTAGGATGCTTTAATTTTTCGACTGCTTCAGGATCAATATCGGCATAAGAAGCCGCTTTTTTTAAGCGCGCTAAAGCTTGTTTATATATTTCACCGGTCATAAATTGTGCTCCATTTTTATATTAGAAAACCCAAAGCTCTAAAAGGACAAGATGGCTTGCTCTGTTCAGCCTAAGCGAATGAGCTGGTGGGAATGTTAAACCGATCTTTTGGTGAGAACAAGGTGCGAATGAAATGTTTTTTATTTCGTGCATATTTATTCGACTTGATTGTTTTGTTGAAATATTCAATACTAGTAATGAATATTTCAACAATATTATCAGGAAATGAATATGGCTACAGTCAATTTTAGTGTGCCAGAGGAAATAAAGCAGCGCTTTAATGAGGTATTTGCTAATCAAAATAAAAGTCATTTGATCGCGGAACTGATGTTACACGCCATTGAAGAGCATGAGCATAAGCAGCAGCGCTCGCGTGCTATCGATGCTTTACTTAAATTGCGCGCTAAACAAAAACCTGTTTCCGACAAGGCGATTCGTTCTGCTCGTGATAAGGGTCGATCATGAGATTTTTTGTAGTGGATGCAAGTATCATTGTTAAGTGGATCTTTCCAGATCGAGAAGATGAAAAGCATATACCGCAAGCTTTAAACGTGTTGAGTGCAATTAAGCAAAATGCTATTAAAATTTTACAACCTCCTCATTGGTTAGCAGAAGTCGCTGCCGTCATTGTTCGTTTAAAGCCAGCTATTGCGAAAGAATCGGTAGAGTTATTGAATGCTATGGAATTTCCAGTGATAGATACTCTTGAGGTGTATGATATTGCCTGTGAATTATCAGAACGCTTCAATCATCATTTGTTTGATACTTTATATCATGCTGTTGCTTTATCTCATGGAAATGCCGAGTTAATTACTGCAGATGAACAGTATTATCAAAAAACAATAAAAAAAGGTTCGATTATTCGTATAGCGGATTTTAGTTTATTTGATGATTAAAATCTCCTGCCTATATTGGTGCGAATTCTATTTGCCATGCATTTCTTGTTTCATGCGCGCCAATAAAATCCTGTCGTGTTCGTCACGATACGGTTTGGTATCTAAATTAGCCGGTACGCGTTGTAATCTTTCATCACCAATTTCTTTAATGTAGAGTTGCATAAAACGATCATACTCAGACCATAAAATTTTATCGGCCCGCACAGCGGCTTGTTCAGAGCGGAGCGCGATTTGATGTGCAAGTTGATAGGGCATGCCTAATTGGTCTATCAGTGTTTTCTCAACAGTTTCATGCAAGATAAGATAACGATCAGTTTTGATGGTGCGCCCTTCTGTCACAAAAGATTCCGGCATATGGCGATCAATATAAATTGTTTTGCCATCTTGGCTATAGCCTGCAAGGTAAGGGATGTCGTGTGTGCGATCAAGTTTAACTTTCCGTAAAATTGACTCAAGCGCGAGATCAAGCATGATGTGAGACACTAACCAGTCTTTTACTGGCCATTCTGGATGCAGTCTAATAAGATTTTCTCGTTTTTTTAAATGCATGTAACTCCTGTGTTGCAAAAATATGATGTCGATTCCTAGTGGAATCATAACAGAATGCCATGGCCCAGAAAATAACCTACAGTATTGACTTATATTCCGTGAATGGAATGAGCAAGCAAAAAAAGCTATAAAAAATAGTAATTAATTTCAATAAGATATGGTGGCTTTGCTTGGGCTCGCCGGCGAGAGTCAGAATTTGGGCTATAATAGGCATTGTAACAAAGCAATTTAATAGGGGGCTGTCATGTCAACACCACGATCACCAGACAATGCGAAGAGACTAGAATTATTAGAAGAAATCCGCGCACAGCTTGTTGTTATCTCGAAAGTTCTAAAAGAACAAAAAGAACAAAAAGAACAAAAAGAACAAAAAGAACAGAGTGCACGATTAACAGCATTCGAGATGGAGCTGGGGGGGTTGAAACGCAGAATTGGAAAGAAGGATGAGGACCTTGAGTGTCTTGATGCGGATATAGGCAAGCATTTAGTTGTGATAAAAAAGTATTTTGAAAAGCATTTTAAAGACGGCGCGGGTCAAGCCGCGAGTCAGGTCGCGGCTCAAGGTGCAGGTCAAGCCCCGGGTCAAGCCCCGGGTCAAGCCGCGGGTCAGGTTCTTGTGGTTCGCATTAATGCCGGTTTACAAATGCTTGATTATAATGTTGAAGATGGAGGGCTGGGGGTGGATGATGTGGAGGTGGAGGTGGGTTATGGAGCCGATGCCCATCACCGTGCTTTGTCAGCGATGACGTTGACAGGTCCGTCGCGTTCTGCAGAAGTTAAGGTAGAAGAAGTGAAAGCAGCAGTGAGAGAATATACAGTGCAAGATCTGCAAGCGCTAGAAGATCAGTATCAGGATCTAGCGATTCTAGAGGGCAGTTCGGTAAGTGATAATAAATTAATATTACTCAATAAGGGATTGGAATTCATTAGTACAATGGTGCGTGATTACATTATGTTGTGTAACCAGTATGTGGAGGATCCGGATTCGCAAAAGAAAATAGATAAAGATAAAGACAAGAAATCGGAAGAAACTCAAATGGTGTTTGTCATACGTGATCTGTCGCTCGAATTGACAAGACTAAAAGACAAGATTGATAACGCAGCTTTCGCTCCTGGAGAAAGAATGGCTGCTGTGTATAAAGTTCAGAGTACTATTACCAATGCTTCTAAGGCGTTGGTTAAGCTGGGAGTAAAAGATCCTGCGAAATCAAAATCTATTGGAAGGTTTTTCGGTAGGAATAAAGTCAGCAAGACAGATGTTTTTGCGCGTAATAAACAAGATCAACACATCTTGTATCAATACGCATCGACGTTAGCGAAAGAGTATCCACCAGCAGAAGCAGAGCAAGACCAGCGAGCAGTTCAATTGCCGCGCGCGCACCGGGAGTAACGGTTAGCTCTACTTAAAAAAATCGAACACACTGCTCGAAGTCGTGTTGAGTTCGTGCCCATTTATTTTTTGTTAATATATTTCACCTGTGGAAGCCCCTTGAAATCGGCATCTTGAGACCAGATGTATGCCTCATGCGCGAGGCCGGTTGCGAGAATAATGCTGTCACCAAGAGGGATTTTATGTTGGACTCCCAGTTTTGCGGCGCTCAGTGATATTTCGATATCTAAGTCTACGATGGTGCCTTGCAGCATACACTCAATACTTTCAAATGCCTGTTTCTCTCCGCATAGGCGCAAAACATGTTTAAAAACTTCAAGGAGGGAAATGCTGGGTACGATTAAATCCTTTGTATTTTCGATTGCAGGCGCAAAAAAGTGAGCGTTGTTTGCATCTGCAAAATACTCAAGCCAGCCAGAAGAATCTACCACATTTTTTTTCATGTTCTATCCTTGTCACGTTTAATCACCGTATCGATTCCTTTTAGAAATCCGCGCATTTTTTTTATATCTTTAATAGGCACAAATTCGAGTCGATTTTGATAGCGAAAGACCTGTAATTTTTCACCCGGCAGCAAGTGAAGCGCATCGCGAAGCTCTTTAGGGATCACGACTTGGTATTTTGGAGAGATAGTTACAGTTTGCATAAAATGCCTCATCGATAGTTGTTTGGTATTACATAAGTATAATCGATCAGAATCGTTAAATCAATTAGGAGCTGTTGACAGCCATAGTTGGTTTATGCAGAAAAATTAATATGTTGTCTTGAGATAGGTTATAATCTTATCTTGTAATTTAGTTTGTGGTGGTTATAGCAAGGATTGCTAAACACATGCGCTTCTCTGACTTAAGATTACAGTGGTGTGTCGTCACGGTATTAGGTTTAGCCTTAACAGGCTGTATGGTGGGCCCTGATTTTCATTCACCCGCTTCACCAAAGACCGAGGCTTATACAGCACCGCCATTGCCCATAAAAACCGTGAGCACCAGAACCACCGGTGCAGCAGGAAAATCTCAATATTTTGTTTTAGCCCACGATATTCCCGCGGAATGGTGGTCTTTATTTCATTCGTCTGCGTTGGATAATTTAATCCGGACAGGACTTACCAATAGTCCCAATTTGTCGGCAGCAGAAGCGGCGTTGCGCGAAGCAAAAGAAACCTATAATGCACAGGTTGGAGCGTCATTATACCCAGCTGTTAATGCACAGCTAGGTGCAGAGCGCGAACGCCTTTCAGAGGCAGGATTTGGTGCCGGTAATACATCAACTGAATTCAGTCTTTATAATGCGTCGGTTAATGTTTCCTATACGTTGGATGTTTTTGGTGGTGCGCGGCGTGAGCTAGAGGCGCTGCGCTCGCAGGTGGATTATCAGCGTTTTGAGGTTGAGGCTGCTTATCTCACATTGACATCAAACATCGTCACCACAGCGATCACCGCCGCGTCCCTCGCGGCTCAGATTCACGCGACTCACGAACTCATTCATTCAGAAGAAAAACAACTGGGTATCGTTAAAAAACAATTGCATTTAGGCGGTGTTTCGAATGCGGATGTTTTGTCGCAAGAAACACAACTCGCGACGACGCGTGCATCACTGCCACCATTAGAGCAGAGTTTATCGCAGTCACAACATGCACTTTCAGTTTTGGTGGGTGCTGTTCCAAGCGAAGGGCCCACCCTTGAATTTGATTTGAGTCAATTAGAATTACCTACGCATTTACCAGTGAGTCTACCTTCATCGTTGGTGCGAAACCGACCTGATATTCGCGCATCAGAAGAGTTACTGCATGCAGCTAGCGCAGGAATAGGCGTCGCTACCGCGAATTTATATCCACAAATCACATTGAATGGTAGTTACGGATGGGAATCGACTGCGCCAAGTGCGTTATTTAAAAGTAGTACGGCCATGTGGAGTGTTGGTGGTGGGTTGCTTCAGCCGATTTTTAACGCTGGATCGCTGCAAGCAAAGCGGCGTGCAGCGATTGCTGGTTATGAACAAGCACAAGCACAATATCACCAAATAGTGCTACAGGCTTTTCAAAATGTTGCGGATACGTTACGCGCATTACAGCATGATGCAGAAACATTTCGAGCACAGAATGAAGCCGAAATAGCAGCGCGAGGTTCGCTGAGATTGACGCAAAAACAATTTCATCTGGGCGGTGTCAGCTATCTTTCTTTGCTGGTCGCAGAGAGGCAATATCAACAAGCACGCATCAGTCGCATCCAAGCGCAAGCGGCGCGTTACAACGATACCGCAGCGTTATTTCAGGCATTGGGCGGCGGATGGTGGAACCGTAAAACATGAGCAACGAGGTTTTTGCATATGACAAATGACTCAGTGCAGAATGACAAAATGAAAAAACGTATGCGGATTATGTTAATTTCGGTCGGTGTATTGTTTGGTAGTATTTTTGTATACAAGGGATTTTCTGCAATCATGTTAAAAATTTTCATGGGAAGACAGTCACAGGTTGTTGAAGTCTCAACGATGAAAGCTGGATACTCATTGTGGCAGCCAGAATTAAAAGCGGTTGGCAGTTTGCGCGCAATACGTGGTGTGAGCGTTACCACAGAGCTTGCGGGGATGGTTCAGACAATTTATTTCAATCCGGGTGCGGTAGTGAAACAAGGCAGTGAATTGGTGCAATTGAACATTGATTCTGATGTTGCAGAGTTACACTCACTGCAAGCCAATGCAGAATTAGCCAAGACAATCTATGTGCGTGATAAGGCACAATATGCAGCGCAAGCGATTAGTAAAGCTACGCTTGATACAGATCAAGCCAATCTCAAAAGCACAGAAGCACAAGTCGCAGTAGAGATTGCGACGATTAACAAGAAAAAAATAAGTGCACCATTTGCCGGGCGTCTAGGTATTTCAGCGGTAAATCCAGGGCAGTACGTTAATCCGGGTGATAAGGTCGTTACATTGCAACAATTGGATCCCATTTATGTCGATTTTTATGTGCCGCAGCAGGCGATGGATCAAGTCAGTATTGGTCAGTCGATTAATATGTCAGTTGATGCGTTTTCAGATAAGACATTCACTGGCAAGATTACGACGATTGATCCTATTGTGGATTCGACTACTCGCAACGTAGAAGTAGAGGCTACTGTTGCTAATTCAACACTCAAACTTGTGCCAGGGATGTTTTCTACGGTGAATGTGACTACCGGTAGTTCAGAACGTTATCTCACTCTGCCGCAAACTGCTATTACGTTTAATCCTTATGGCAGTCTAGTCTATGTGGTTAAAACGGGTGACAAAAAAAAGTTAACAGCGGTGCAATCTTTTGTGACGACGGGTGAAACGCGCGGTGATCAAATCATTATTCTCAAAGGTTTGAAAGAAGGTGATGAGATTGTCACAAGCGGCCAACTGAAGCTCAAAAATGGTAGTCAAGTTGCTATCAATAACACAGTCGTGCCGACAAATAATCCAACACCCAATTTGCCGAATGAGTAGCCGGTTGTTTATGAAGGATTGAATATGCGGTTTACAGATATTTTCATTGAACGTCCTGTGTTAGCGACAGTCGTTAGCTTATTTATTTTAGTGTTGGGTTTGCGTTCACTCGGATTATTGTCTGTTCGACAATATCCCTATACAGAAAATGCAGTCGTGACAGTTTCAACAACGTATACGGGTGCTGATCCTGATGTTGTCGCCGGATTCATTACAACGCCATTAGAAAATTCTATTGCGCAAGTCAATGGCATCGATTACATGACATCGACGAGCACGCAAAACACTAGCACTATTTCAATCAATTTGCGGCTTAACTATGATGCCGAAAAAGCGCTAGCGGATATCAATACAAAAGTGAATGCGGTACTCAATCAATTGCCAAAAAATTCGCAACAACCCGTGATTACCATTCAAGTCGGGCAAACAATCGATGCAATGTATATCGGATTTTATAGTGATGTGCTGGCGACAAATCAGATTACGGATTATCTACTCCGCGTTGTACAGCCTAAGCTGCAGGCAATCGATGGTGTACAGCAAGCTGAATTTAGAGGCGACAGACAGTTTGCGATGCGTATTTGGTTAGATCCGGTGAAGCTTGCAGGCTTTGGTCTGACAGCGAATAATATTTCTAATGCATTAGCAAACAATGATGCTATTTCAGCGGTTGGGCGCACCGATGGCAATATGTTTACCGTCAATCTCACGGCGAGTACGAATTTAATAACAGTCGATGAGTTTCGAAAAATGGTAATTAAAGCACAACACGGCGCTATTGTGAGATTAGGCGATGTTGCCAATATATCGCTAGGTGCAACGAATTACGATACGTCAGTGAGTTTTAATGGGAACAGATCGGTGTATATTGGAATTTTGGTTGCACCGACAGCAAATTTATTAACGGTCATTGCAAATATCAAAAAAGCTATTCCAGACATTCAACAGCAATTGCCTGAGGGGATGAAAGCCAGAATTGTCTATGATTCAACGGAATTCGTCAATAGTTCTATTCATGAAGTAGTGCGCTCATTAGTGGAGGCATTAGCGATTGTCACCGTTGTTATTTTTTTATTTTTAGGTTCAGTGCGGTCAGTGATTATTCCATTAGTTGCTATCCCGCTATCGTTAATCGGTGCATTTTTCATTATGTTGTTGTTTGGCTATTCCATTAATTTATTGACGCTATTGGCTCTCGTGCTTGCTATTGGTCTTGTTGTCGATGATGCCATTATTGTTGTTGAAAATGTCCAGCGACATATGGAAGAAGGTGTGCCAAGATTAAAGGCTGCTTATCTGGGTGCGCGTGAGTTAGCGAATCCTATTATTGCCATTTCTGTTGTCTTGATCGCAGTCTATGTGCCAATTGGATTTATGGGAGGGTTAACGGGAGCTTTGTTTACTGAGTTTGCTTTTACCTTAGCGGGGTCTGTTGCTGTTTCTGCTATTATTGCGTTAACACTATCGCCAATGATGTGTTCTAAATTTTTAAAATTAGCTGATAATGGTGGCGGTGGGTTTATCAAATTTGTAGATCGCCAATTCGACAATTTGCGGCATCACTATCAGCGTGCTTTGCGCGACTCGCTAAATTATTTGCCTGTAACGGGTATATTTGCAGTCATTGTGTTGACGAGCATTTATTTTCTCTACACAACGTCGAAATCGGAACTAGCGCCGCAAGAAGATCAAGGCATCATTATAGCGCAGTTGACTACCGCGCCCAACGCAACGCTGGCTCAGACGCAACTTTACGCTCATGAAGTTTATGATATTTACACCCAGTATCCTGAAACCGAGCGTGTTTTTCAGTTGGATGGGATCAATGGTTTGAATTCAAGTATTCTCGGCATGGGGCTTAAACCATGGGATCAACGTAGTCGCACATCTAACCAAATACAGCCATTAGTGCAAGCACAGTTTAGCAAAATTACCGGGGCTATCACCGCTGCATTTCAGTTGCCACCATTGCCCGGAGCAAGAGGCGTTCCAATACAATTCGTCATACAAACGACAGAACCATTCGCACGTCTCAACGAAGTCAATCAAGCGTTAATGACCAAAGCGCGTGCTAGCGGTATGTTTATATTTCTTGATACGGATTTGAAAATTGATAAGGCGCAGACTACTGTGGTATTAAACCGCGATAAAATTTCAGAGTTTG
>Ga0207012_1014_pt2 | contig 44485 bp, 48 predicted proteins | sample Alteio_BWMinCont_80_FD_153471 | JGI IMG/M metagenome (GOLD analysis project Ga0207012, IMG submission 153471) | Enriched cells from forest soil in Barre Woods Harvard Forest LTER site, Petersham, Massachusetts, United States -... | ecosystem: Environmental > Terrestrial > Soil > Temperate forest >...
GGTCAGGCCTGCAATTCTGCAATTTGTTGAGCCCTGCGTAAGGATAGATTATGCATAATTTTTGATAAGGGGGCATCTGCTGCTTGAATCAAAAGATAAACGTGATTTTTCATGGAAATTGCAGAATTGCAGGCCTGCCCCCTTACACTGCCCAAGTTCATTGAGGAAGCGAATTAAACGCTCTAAAGAAAAGCTTCTTAATCTTCCTCTGATCAAAGCTGAAATTTTGAGTTGATCAATACCTAGAATTTCAGCGACTTGCTTTTGAGTAAGCTTTTTCATTTTAATAATTTTTGCTATCTGCCGAACAAGCTCGGACTTAGCTAAAGCTTCTTCTGGATTTTCAATGCCTAAATCTTCAAAGACGTTTCTAGAGCTTTCAGTATATTTAATCTTTCTGGCCATAAACTTCTTTCTGTTTATTTTCCAAATCAATTGATTTTATTTTCTCAGCCTCTAAGTCCAATTGATGTGAAAGAAAATTAGATGAGCTTACAACTTTTCTACCACTTTTCACTTCGAGCTCTTTCCTTGCATTGCCTGCAATTTTTCCACCTGCACGTGCAGCTTCTTTATTTTCTTGAAAGCCTTGAGCATCCTGCTGAACCGTGATTTCTGTGGTAGATGCTTCACCCAACATAGAAAAAATCAATTCCAGATCTGTCATATGATCACGAAGATTTTCTTTTTTGAGGCTTTTTAATTTTTTGTGCTCCGATGGTTTAAGTCCAAAAGTAGCTTCTGATATTTCAGCAGTCAGGATTGCGTATTCGCGCTGCTCTTTAACGCCTCTTTGTTCCCACTCATTTGTAAGCGTCTCTCGGATCGCAATTCCACGCATCCGCTTCTCAATCCAATTATCTGGATATCCTTTTGCTTTATAAGTAGCCCTGATTCTCTTGGAAGCAAGCTCGGGATCTTCGATTTCTTGGATGCGCTCATAACCTACCTTAGCTAACCACCTTTTAAAGGGTTCAACTTTTGGCGAAGGAATTGACTGAATGATTCGAAACATGGTTTCTGTATCTGCTGTTTCTGTTTCTCTCATTTTTCCATCATTTGCAACCAATTTCAACTGTACGATTTTATCGTACAGTTGACTAAACCCCTCACTTTCAATAAGTTTTCGCTTTAAGTCTGACCAATATCTTCTTGGATTGGCACTTTCCGTCAGTAGTTCGATTACATCAATTATCGAAAAATACCACTGCTCGTCATGAATGATTTTTCGAATTTTCTTACCTTTAAATATAGCGATATGCTGAGGTGATTCAATTTCATTGCTCATATGAGATTTTCCTCTTTGAAATTTTCTGGAAGCAAAAGCTCTGCAGCAGTCACCTTTCCTTCGGTCTCTTTTTCAATTTTTTTTGCAAGCTTACGACTGGGATGTTTAGTGCAGTGTAAGATTTGACCGAGATGACCTCGTGAAATCCCCAATGTTTTTGCGAAGTCAACTTGGGTAACTCGCTTCTTAAACAGATATTCTCTTAAGTTCACGGTTGCTCTCAATTTTCTTTTTAAAAGACCAAGAATACTGCGCAATTATTTTAAATGCAAATGCTATCTTTTATCATTCATTTAAAAATTCAGGTTCATGGACCAACCTTGGACCAAATAGGGGCGTCAAATTAGATCAAATGGCATCAAGTAGCGATAGTCTGTAAAGAAAAAATGGGTTATCCTGCTCTCGTGTCAGCTACTGTAAGATGTTGTGACATTGCCTGGATAGGGCGCATTCGTAATGCGAAGGTCGTCAGTTCGATTCTGGCTTTGGGCAATTCACATTTAATTGTTGAGAGGTATGCCAGAAAGCGATTCATTTGGCCCTCCATTTTTGGACCAATCGGCTAAGCCACTGCCTCAGCTAAACAATGGTTAGCTGAGCAAGAGCGCAGTGCTTTTCTTGGAGAACTTCATCCAACTGCAATGATAGGAAACAAGCACGCTTTTTCTGATGCAATAAAGCGATACAAGGAAGAAGAGCTTTCTAAAAAAGGTAAAGATGCGAAAAACCGGCAGCATCATCTGCTTCTCTTTCCGCTGCGGCTAGCAATTTTTTACCATAGCCTTGTTCTCTAAGATTTTCTTCTACCCACAATGCTTCGATATAGATTGCTTCTGAATCAAACATTGCCTGAATGCCACCGAAAACTTTTCCCGAGTCACTTTTCAGGAAGATAGAGAGCTCTTTATCCCGCTCGCCGAATTGAGCTTCATAAGACTCTATCAAACCTTCTTTTACGACATCGTTGTCAGATTGGCTAGGATTATGGTCGACTATCACTTTGTACATGCATTGTCTCGAGAATCAAGGGATTGAAGATGGTTAAGATTAAATTGATAAAGCTTTGAATTTTTAGATTCCCAAGTTCCTCTTTTGACAGTAAAGCCGACAGCAGCAATCGCTCTGCTTAAGCGCAAGAGAGGCATCATTGGCTTGTAGTCAGGAACTTTTCTGATAGAAGCGTATCCTTCTAAGAAGGCGCTTTTACAACCTACAGGCCACTCTCCAAATTCCAATGGACAGAAATCATCCTCGGCAAATCCACCCCTTCCGGAAGACCAGTCGATGATTGCTTGCACCTTCTCTTCAGAAGCGATGATATTGCCAGGACGGAAATCGCGATGTATGACGCAAGGACCGTCGGCAGACAAAAGAAGGTCAATGTCTTTATCGAAATGATGCCTGCATGTTTTAAGCAGACTCTTTGACAGATGGCCTTTGCATTCTTCAAGCCCTTCTTCGAATTTGACTGCAAAAGGAATTCGAGGGTCACTGTTCAACTGTGATGCATCTGTGAGGTCTCCATAGCCTTCAGCATGCTCGAGGTGGATACGGGCGAGAAGAGAACCGATTTCCGATGCCAAAGCTTTAGTGATTGTTTCTGATTTAAGAAGATTGCCTTGAACGCATTCCATCAAAACAGCTGCATCTAGGCCAGCGTTTTGCTCTATAAGCTGGATGATCTTCGGCACAGGAATCTTGTCGGCAAAACGGCTTAAGAAATAAGATTCTCTTAAAAAGTCTCCTTTTCGAGAGCAGACTTTTAAAATCAAGTCGAGGCTTCCCGGTTGGGAAATTTGAAAGACCGCAGCGACCATCGCATCTTCATGATCGATGTATGAAAAAATAGCATTTGAAAGATGAAGCTTTCTGCGGTACAAATCTGCGAGAGAATTCATTTCCATTTTTGCCTACCTTCCAAGAAATAATTTTTGCACAGCTATATTTATGCAAATAGCAAACAGAAGCATAAAAAATGGCAATGCGCAAAACCAGTGAATCTTTTCATATTGCTTATGAAAATAATGCGACCACATTTTCCAAATACTAACTAACATCGAAAGGGGAACACATAAAAACGCACATATGATTGGAATACCTATCAAAGCAGTTATGCTTGGACTATCAAATATCAAAATACTCCACAGAGCCATCCAAAAAATCAAAGGAAAGAAAATAACGTATAAACAGGTCCAAACAGTTACAAAGCGTCTTGCCTTCTTCTGCTCGGGTGATATTTCAGTCACTTCATCTCTAAGACTGTCATGTTCTGAATTCATAATTCCTTCTATTTGATCTATCAGGTTATAATTTTTTTTTGACATGTCTATTCTTTCGCTTCGATTGATTTTGCTTTTCAGCCTCTTTCTTCCTCTACCAACTCTAGTTATACGATTTTCTCGTACAACTGCCAAATTCTTTCCAAAGATGTTTTTTTATTGAAGCTTCCACTATTCATTTTACGCAATGTATGCCATCGAGAATGTTAATAGAAAGGGTAGTGACAATTTGTCCCCTCCCTTCCTACTGTTTAAAATAGGCCGATTTCTGGAGTTGCACTTTATCGTAGCACTTGCTATGACTTTAACTCTGGTATTGCTCGGATCATGAATTCATCAAATAATGGAACAGTAAACGCCATGTCTCCATATGCAGGACTATAAATCATCCCTTTCTTGAGGAGTTTGGCACGTAATGGACCTAAAGATCCTACTTTAATATTTAAGATATCTGCGATATCTCCAGTACGGTGAGCTTCAGGCCCTAGCTCAGCCATTGCTCTCAAAAAATGCTTTTCGCTAGGTGTAAGTCGATCAAAACGAACTCGGAAAAAATTACTATCTAGCCTTGAAATCACTGTTTCAGTAGTGTCTTGAACAATTTGTAGTGTAATAGGGCTTGTGACTGCGTGATTCCAAGCTTGGTAACCCCATTCCTGAAGAAAATATGGATATCCTTTTGTTAAACGGTATATTTCCTGAAGCGCTGAGGACTCAAAAGTAACTCCTTGAGCTTGTGCAGGCTCTCTTAAAGCCTTTATAGCATCTGCCTCGGATAAAGCTCCTATGTCTGGAAAACTAAATAATCGCTCTGCATAAGACTTGGACGCTCCTGCTAGGCCTGGCAGTATAGGTAGGCCTGCTCCAATAAGAATAATAGGTAACTGACGTTGCTGAACTTTGTGCATTGCCATAATAAGTGCACCAAGTTCTACTCGGTTAAAGTATTGAATTTCATCAATCAAAATTACTACGACGCACTTTCTGTCTTCAGCTGCCTCACCGATTGCCATAAAAAGATTTGGCAAATCTATTTCCAAATCACCACTATCCGCTGCACCTCTTTCGGGCTCAATGTCAAGTCCAAATGTTACATCGTGTACTGTGAGCTGAAGAGCTCCAATGAAGCTTCGAAGAACGGCTAATCCTCGTTTGACTTTATCGCGGACTCCAGCCATTCGATCTAAATCAAATAGCAAGCTTCTTAAGTATGGAGCAATCATTGGTCCTAAGGCTTTATTTTCATGCGCTTCGATTGAAATTGTATGGCATCCACTTTCCTTAGCCATGCGATCAATTTCATTCAACAATACAGTTTTCCCTACCCCGCGCAGTCCTGTAAGGAGCATGCTTTTTTCAGAACGCTTATTTTTGATTCGACCAATGAGAATCCTGGCTTGTTCTAGAACGGGATCTCGACCAACAAGCTCGGGTGGAGGAGAGCCGGCACCTGGGGAATAAGGATTTTTAATTAGATCCATTGCTATACTCAGTTGTATAAGGATATACATAGTTATATTAAAAATCGACTATAACTATGTATAAGTAAATGTGCAATGTTTTTTTGCCTTGCTACAAGCACCTCATAGAGAGTCATTGATGTATCAACTTATATATGGTTATACATAGTTATACCTAGATTTAAGTATAACTTGGTATAAATTTAGCTAAGGCGTTGAAAAATGTGGGCCTGCCGACTCGCTCATGAATCTCAATCACTGGATTTTTACCCAAAATGAAGAAATTTCAAAGATTCATATGCCTATTTCCATGGACCAATAGTGGACCAAATAGGGGCGGCAAAACAATTGAAGTCACCTCAAGTGACGATAGATTATTAAGAAAAGATGAGTTATCCTGCTCTCGTGTCAGCTACTGTAAGATGATGTGACATTGCCCGGATAGGGCGCATTCGTAATGCGAAGGTCGCGGGTTCGACTCCTGTTTTAGGCATTTAGGGGGACTTCGTCCCCCTTAAAACCCCCTACCAAAGGGGCAAGCGCCCCTCTGGACTCCCAAATCATAAATAGCTGAAGGATTATTGATTTTTGTGATGTTTTCAGGAAAACCGATGGACATAACGATTAGAAAAGCCACAATAGAAGATGCTCATGCGATTGTTGCTGCTGAGAAAGAGATTGCGAAAACCCCTGGATATTTTTGTTCACTACCTAATGAAGTGAGCGAACAGAATGTAATCAAAACAATCAAGTCTCTTGCTGAATCTGAACAGGGAATCTATTTGGTGGTAGAACGCAAGGGTAAAATTGTTGGTCATGGATTTTTGGAACCATTGCATCTTAAATCAATTTGCCATGTTGCACAATTGACGATTGGAGTGCACCAAGGGTGGCAAGAAAAGGGGATTGGAACGGCTCTATTAGAGATGCTAATTGCTTGGGCAAAACAGTCGACAACAGTTGAAAAGATAGAACTCAATGTACGCGCATCCAATAGCCGTGCAATTGCTCTCTATAAGAAAATGGGATTTATTGAAGAAGGTCGGCTGAAAAACAGAATCAAGGTAAATGATAGTCGTTACATTGATGATATTTTAATGGCCTTAAATGTAAAAACAACGCTCTAATGAAAGGGGCCGGCCCCAGACATTGATAAGCCCGGCCCCAATCATTGATTGGAGCCGGGCCTGCGTAACTTGTATAACTTTGGGTTCTCTAATGGAGTTATGTGGGAAAAGCTTGGATGCCTCTTTAGCGAATCTGCTTACATATCTATACTAATAGAAAATACTCCACCATCAAAACACAAATCACCGCGAGTAGCGCTAAATTTGTTTTGATTAAAGTATTCATGATGTTCAAAATCCAGTTTTAAAGTTAATTGAAAGCCATCATAGACGCATGTTTGCCAGCTTAGTCCAATTGCAAGATCTAGGGTGCAATTAAATTCGTGTATATTTCTGTTATTAAGACTGAAAATTTGCTTTGATATTGGTGCTGTAAAGATATCTGTATCGTTGAAATGAACCTTATCAATTCCATACAATACACCACCTATTGCAGATCCGTAAACGCCAAATCCACATCCCAGATTCCAGCCCCCTTCAAGACCTAAAATAGGACCAATACCGCAAAATTTTTGGCTATCATCTAAAATTCTTGTTTCCGTAGCTAATGAAGTTGGGGAGAAGGTGATGTCTGTTGTCAGTTGAGCATTTAAGCTCTGGTGAATTCTAGCTCCACGTACCCCCACAAATGGTTTAAGAATGAAAGATGGGCATAATGGTAGGTTATAAGCTAGATCAACATCTAATTGATTCAATCTTACTTTATATTTGCCTGTGTTTATAGTATCTACATCTTCAGTGCTATCGCGGCTGCTAGTTCCTTGAAAACTTGTCCAATAGGCATCGATCTCCCAATTACTGCGCACAAATTGATATCCGGCAGCCACACGGTAACCACAATTCCATTTAAAATGAGGATCTGCATCAAACTCTTCTGTACGCGTCACCTGGGTCCCATCGGTTGTTACTTGATCAATATAAGCTGTTCCAAAATCGAGTTCAATACCAGAAACATGAGGCTTCCAATAAAGTAAATCTCCTCTTATAAAAAAACGACCAAAAGCGTCTTCACAGTATGATGATTGCTGACAACAATCATTGTTGTTTTGCATTTTACATAATGATGTCTGAGTATATGCATCTAAGGAGTTCTGGTCCGCAGATAGAACGCCATCACCTACAGCTATCAAAACCATTAACAATATATATTTTTTTCTAATTAAATTCATAATTTTATATCCTTAACTTTGTCGATGATTAACCTGCTGATCCTGCATACTGAACGAAAATACTTATTGCTGGAGCATTCTCTGGTGGTGTTGTTCCTGGTAATGTAGTTGCTGGTGTAATAGTAGAAGTAGTACTAATATTTCGCAGCTGATACGAGGTTGAGGTATTCATGGGCACAACAGCAGTTCTTTCGAGAATTAAAACATTACCTGCTACTGTGGAATTTGCCGATATACCTACCCCAGAGCCAGCCTGTATAGTATTGAAGTCATTAGAGACTATTGCGACAGTCCAAGATTGCGGCGTACCATTAGTGCCTGGATTAAATGTAATCGTGTAAGAAACTAAATACAGACCAGACTGTGGAACTGAAATTGATTGACCCGGTCCGTCAATTGTCACACCATCTTCAGCACCAGGGTTCTCAAATGTAAATGGATCACCTGTGGATACTGGAGTTGTGGAGTTTCCATAAAAATATCCCATTGGATTTATAGGACCCGCGGGTCCTGTGGCTCCGGTGGCACCTGTTGCTCCATTAGCACCTGTTGCTCCATTAGCACCTGTTGGTCCCGTCGCACCTGCTGGTCCCGTCGCACCTGCAGGGCCGGTTGGACCTGCAGGGCCAGTTGGACCTGCAGGGCCAGTTGGACCAGTTCCATTCCCTTCCAACAATGCAGGCAAGGTATCTCCATTGCGACTAGGAATTGGATTAGGAAGCGCAGATACACCCTGAGTAACTAACAAAAAGCCAAGTACAAAAAAAAGATTTTTTTTCAAAGGACCTCCAAAAAATTTAAATACTAGCTAGAATTGCAAAACTCGCGAAACCACATAATGGTTTTTTTGAGAATTGTCATCAAGATTTTTTATGAATTTTCGGGGGCTTTTTCTGAAATGAGGATGTTGATGAGGTCTATCAGCAGCTGAGTGAATATTAATTGTAATTTGATGGACAAATGAATTTACGCAAGGGGTCAGGCCTGGGCTGTCAAAAATCAACGATTTTTGACAGCCCAGGTCAGGCCTGCAATTCTGCAATTTGTTGAGCCCTGCGTAAGGATAGATTATGCATAATTTTTGATAAGGGGGCATCTGCTGCTTGAATCAAAAGATAAACGTGATTTTTCATGGAAATTGCAGAATTGCAGGCCTGACCCCTTACATTGAACGTATTGGAAAAGGACGAGGAGCGCGATATATGCTCTGTCAACAATATTATGCCCTTGCCGGTAAAAGTGGCACTTACACAAGAAAACGAGGATTAGACAAGGAAACAAGTAAAGAACTTTTATTCAAGCATCTACGCGCAAATGCGAAAAAGGGCTCCAAATTCAATGAATTACAGCAAGTTTTACCCTTCCTTTCTAGAAGCCAAGTGCAAAAACTTCTTATTGAATTGAAAGAAGAAAATAAAGCTTATGTTGAGGGCAGGACTAGTGCAAGTGTCTGGTTCCCGAATCCGATCAATAAATAGTAGATCAAGTTTAGATCAAAATCGGAGCAAGTTTAAGGTTATTGATTAGCGTAAATATGATCTCAAGCATGTTTTAAGCAAGAAAACTTGGATCAATTTCGGAGCAAGTTTGTATGATTCGGATCAATCTAATGATCGAATTTGGTGGTGTTTTCATCGGAAATCACTTACGCTTAGACCTAATTTTGTTCTAGAGTCCTTGCTTTATTGGATTTTTAATTACGTAAACTGTTTCGGAGAATATTGTGTTTCGATTGGCCTATAGATATAATGATGAAGTCATCTTTTACTTCGATTTTGCAGGAAATAAATATGTTGCTTCTGGGGGTTATTTGGCTTGGCGAATTAATAATCCAGGCTTAGTACGCAGTCATAGTCATTTTTCTCGCAGCAAGGGTTCAATTGGAAGTTGTGGACGTTATGCAATTTTCTCTAGTCCATTAGAAGGGCGTAAGGCATTATCTGCATGGCTTCATTCGAAAAAATATTACAACTCATCTTTAAAAACCCTGGCAGATCATTATCAACCAGATACCCCTGATGCATTTGTTCTTAAGTTGGCTTCATTTTCCAAAATATCCCCTGACAGGAAGATAAATTCTCTTAGTAAAACCGAGTTCGATGGTTTAGTCAAAGGACTTGAAAAGTTCTGTGGATATATTTTCATTGGAAATGAATGCCTTTCTCTGCTACCAAAAATCAATGCGAAGATTGAGAATGGCAAAAATAAAGAAGATTCATATCTAATCGGAGATAATCATGTTCTTTCAAAGAATGAAGCTATCGAGTGGATTCAGTCGCATCGTTTAGATGGCGTTATCGTAAATGAACACAATGGAGCCACACATTTACGTTCACGGCCTAATCACTGCATATGGAATATAAAAACACATGAATCAATACTACCTCCTTCTGAAGGTAAAATTGATTCTCTTGTCCGAGTGGTTGGAGAGTACAAATCTGGCCAATGTGTTTGGGGATTTATTAATGGCATAGATAACACTGAAGAGCAAGCTTTAGCAGCTGCTGGAAAAATCTCTAAAGCTGCTGGTGAAGAAAGAGTTTTATCAATGCCAAATGACACGCTTTGTAAGATTGCAGATTTTTTAAAATGTGTATTCTTAAAGACTTCTTTAGATACACCAATAATAGCATGGACTGTGAAATTTTTGCGATATCTCCTATCTGTTGCAAAAGAAGCGACAAATTCGCCTCCTGTAGTTGTGTTTTTACATAGCCAAGGGGCTATTTTGGTTGAACACGCTATAGAATTACTTAATCAGCACGAAAGAGAACAGCTTCGATTTTTTACATTTGGTGGAGGCTCTTTTCTTGCTCCAGGCAAAAGTCATCCTGATTCTCATAATTATGCTAGCGCAGCCGATTTCGTTTGCCGTTTTGGCTCACCTAATCTTCAGTTGTTAGCCCTAGAGCGTTATTATGAGCGCAAAAAGGGATTAAATGACGATCAAATAATGGCTCAATTAGCATTAAGAGATGCGATGTTACATCTAGATTCTTTGGATATCCGGGTGATGGAAGCTTATATAAAACAACGAATCAAGCATTATGAAAATGAGTTTTCTAGAATCAGCAACCTAACAGTCTTAGATCCAGATCCAGGAAGTAATTGGAAACATGAATTCAACAGCGAGTGCTATCAAAAAGAAATCCAGACACTTGTTAAAAGATTCAAAAGTATTAAACAGAAGAGTTAACTGATTTTATGTCTAAAGATGATGCAATATCTTCGGAAGATAAGGCTTTAGGTCATCAAAAAAATTTGCCTACTTCTTTAACAGAAAGGACAGATGCAGAGAGGGAAAGCAACAGAAAAAGCGCTAAATATTATGCAGTGGGATTTACGATTTTATACATTGTGCTTTTCCTCCCATTTTTATACATGGGATTTTTATCCAGCATGATATTCGATAATCCCAGTATGACAGTCCTTGTAGGTCTATCAATCATCTTTTTCACTTTTTTAATTCCCTTGTCAATGCCAGTCAGTATTTATTTAACGTGGTCGAGGTATCTACGAGGCCAATATAAAAAAGCCCGTATTTTCTGTATTCTTCCTATTTTCACGTTTTTTGGGGTATCTTTGATTATCGAAATTTTAGGAGCCCTACTTCGATATTTTGTGCCGATTTAAGAAGCGAGTCTGTTTGATACCGGATTAATTATCTCAACATTTAATTGCCCGCATGTTAATGTCATGGCACAAAAATGGCACACTAAACCACAAGAAAACACGAAAATCGGCATGGTTCTGCAACAAATGATATTCCAAAATACCTCTGAGAATCAGTCGTTGACTGTTGCAGTCTGTCGCAGTATTTTGAGCCACTTAGCATTCGTAATGCGAAGGTCGCGGGCTCGATTCCTGTTTAGGCATCTCTTAGCCGTTTTAGGTTAATGTCTTAAAATAATTTTCTTTTTAATTATCTAAAAATTGTATTCGAAATATACTCCTATGGATGTCCATAAAAAGGAAAAAATCATGACTCTTTTAATATTAAAACTCACACAAAACAACTTACATATTCAGTTATTTATTGCTCATATTATATTCATCAGTTACTTTGGCAGATATGAATTATGCAGAAGAAATTTTCGAACAAGCTTGGAATAATCCAGAGTATACTCAGATCGAATTGGATGATATCGATATCAATAAAACCCTTTCTAAATATTATGAAACATTAATACCAGTCAATTTTACTCGGCAAATGCTGTGGGACATGGAAACCAAAAAGGCTTGGGATCCTAAAACTTACATTCCTTATGTTGTGAGTGACGGAAAATCTTGGGGAAGAGAGATCTTAACAAATGGTGATGAAGCATTTGTCAGGTCGTCGCAGCAGAAGCAATGGCTCAATGGAGCCGTGTATGAGGAAGTTTTTGAAGAAGTCTATTTAAATCATAAAGATCAAAGAGTGACTTTTATTGGTACTCAAAACTTAAAAGACAGCTCAGGTAAGTGGCTTTATCTCAAAAATCAACAACCCCTTTTTCATGTTCAACACTCGGTTGAAGGTGAGGAAAACAGTCCTATCAATGTGTGGCGTATTGTTCACCTGACTGCAAGAAAAGATCAAAAACTCATAGAACATTTCAAAAATCTCAAAGATCCAACAGTACTTCCAGGTTTTGTTGAAATATATATCGAGAAGGATTTGCAAACCCCATTATCACATAAATAAAATTTAGATAGGGATATTGGAGCTTGATATGCCTTCACATATAAATGATTCTTGTGGTATCGTCTCACAAGAATTTAGGATTAAGTATGGATGAAGTGATCAAAGTACATGACGTGTCTAAAAAGTTTCAGATTAGAAGGAACTATCCTGGGATTTTAGGGGCTCTTAGAGGGCTTTTTAATACAGAGGTTACTGAAGTCACTGCGATAAATGAAATATCATTTTCAATTCATCGTGGGGAGCGCATCGCCTTTATTGGACCCAATGGAGCTGGGAAATCGACAACAATTAAGATGTTAACGGGGATTTTGCATCCTTCTTCCGGATCCATCAATGTTTTAGGGTTAATTCCTTGGAAAGATCGACATAAACTTGGATATCAGATAGGAACAGTGTTTGGTCAGAGAACACAGTTGTGGTACCATCTTCCCCCTTTGGATACATTTTATCTGCTTTCAAAGATATATGAATTAAGTCCTGAGGTATATCAAAAGCAATTGAAAGAATTGACTGAGAATTTCGAGATAGGCCATTTATTGCACAAACCTGTTCGACAGCTATCTTTGGGCGAGCGGATGCGTTGTGAGATTGTCGCAAGTCTGCTTCATAATCCACAAATTCTATTTTTAGATGAACCTACGATTGGTTTGGATATCAATGCAAAATTAAAAATCCGCGCTCTTCTCAATAAATTATCTAAAGAGCAAGGCACAACTCTATTTTTAACTTCCCATGACACTGCTGATATCGAACAAGTTTGCGATCGCGTTGTCGTGTTGGATAGAGGAATGATCATTTTAGATAGCTCCTTGCGTGACCTGAAAAGAACCTACGTAAAAAAGAAAATTTTAACGTTAATCACCGACGAAGAAAAACTCTTTTTAGATCTACCAGGCATCAAGATTTTGGAGAATGAAAATTATCATTTTAAATGCGAGGTTAACCTCTCAGATGCTCCGATTGAACGGGTCATTCATGAGGCACTAAAACTAACTGGACTCAAAGACGTTTCTATTGAGGATCCATCGATGGAAGAAATTATACGTACACTCTATGAGAACGGGAAAAATGGGTAAGATTCAGAAATATCTTGCCGTGTTCAACCTCTCTGTTGTTCACAATCTAAAAAATTATAAAGCCTTGATTGGTTTAAGTTTTTTTATGATCACCTGTTTACTAATTTTTGCTCATCTATGGAAAGTGGTGGCGACAAGGTCAGGGGCTATTGTTGATTTAGATCCTGATCGTTTGCTTTGGTATATTGCGTTTAACGAATGGGTGATCATTTCTCTTCCTGATATCCAAGAGGACATGGAGCAGGATCTTCGAAGTGGTCGGTTGGCTTATCTTCTTCCCCGTCCTCTATCCTATTTGATGGCTACCTTCTGTGAAGGGTTAGGTTCGTTATGTGTTAATCTCCTCGCTCTAGGAGTAGTCGCTTTCTTATTTAGTTGGATGATGACTAGTCATCTTCCTTTTGATTTCTCCTCATTTCTTGTTATGCTTCTAGCAGGTTTTTGTGCAGGTTGCATAGGATTGATTTTTCTCATGATTATTGGGATTTCCTCATTTTGGTTTCATGAGGTTGGGCCTTTTCACTGGGTGTGGGAAAAGCTCTTATTTATCTTAGGAGGGCTAATGCTTCCTTTGGTTGTTTATCCGGAGTGGATGCAGGCGATTGCCTACCTCACTCCATTTCCAGCGATTTTGGGAGAAAGAAGTGCGCTTGTGATAGAGTTTCTTCCTAAGAACGTTTTATATATTTTCGGTTCTTTGTTGTGTTGGGGAACGATTGCGGTGACGTTTCTGATTATTCTCTATAAAAAGGGACTCCGAATTGTGAATGTTGAAGGAGGATAAATGAATTTGTTTAAGAATCTACGTTTCTTTCTTTACCTGCAACGAGTCAGTATCAGATCTTCGATTAGCGTTCGTTCCGCTTTTATTTTAGAATCGTTGCTGATGCTCGCAAACAATTTAATCTTCTTATCGATTTGGTGGATATTTTTTAGACAGTTTAAAGAGGTTTCTGGCTGGACGATAAACGATATCATTGCTTTGAATGCGATTGGGATGGGGGCGTTCGGATTTACAAATATTTGCTTTGGTGGGTTAAAACAACTGTCTACAACTATCATCAATGGTGATATCGATCCCTTCATGACGCAACCTAAGAACTTATTGATTCATCTCATCGGATCGAAATCGCGATCGAGGGGCTGGGGGCTTTTGATGACGACAACCATTTTGATGATATTGGGAGGGTTGACCTCCCCTTCTGAGATTGCAATTATCTTGATTGGTGCCATCTGTGGTTGTCTCGTTTTTACCTCAATGGGAGTCATTGTACATAGCTTGGTCTTTTGGTTAGGATCGATTGGAAGTGTTCCAAGAAAGTATTCCGATGCTCTGTATCTCTTTGCGGTTTATCCCACTAATATTTATTCTGGTTGGCTTCAACTCATCATGTTTACAATCATCCCTGCAGGGGTGATCGGCTATATTCCTGTGGAATTGTTGCGCAATTTCTTCTGGACCGATTTATTTGTCCTTCTTGGGAGTGCGTTGGTGTTTTGTTGGTTGGCCTTCACGATCTTTTATTGTGGTCTCAAACGTTATGAATCTGGTAATCACTTTGGTATGCGGTTATAAGTCTAATGAATTTGGAGTGCGGTGATTTGTCACCGCTTTGTCTAGCTCGACTTGTCAAGCGTATAAGCGACCAGCATATGCCTAAAGGAAAGTTTTGAAAGATTTAATTAAATAACAAGAAGGTATTTTTATGTTAGCACAACCAGCACAATTAGTTAGGATGGGGGCAGCAAGTAACCTATTGCAGCTCGGCGATGAAAAAACAAAAAGAGCTACAGAAACTTCTGTAGTCAATACTTCAAACGGACAACAACCCACTCAGTCGAGAAAAAATACTGACTGGATCATTCCTTTAGTTGCAGGTCTCGTTTTTGCTGCTGTTGTAGGTGTAACGCTAGCATTTGCTCCAATCACTTTCCCTACTATAATTATCATAGGTCCCTCCTTTGTTGCAGCAATCATTATTGTGGCAATAAACAGATTAAGCAAAAGAAATGTAGAAAATGCTAAAGCAGAGCAAAGCAAATTAACGGCTAAATTGAATGGTGCAAGAATTAAAGCAGAAATTGCTAAACAACAAACTCAAGCTGCTACAAAAGCGGACAGTTCAGACGATTCTGATTATGAGAGAGAACTATTCATTATGGATGGGACGGCCGGTGATGTAGGTGGGCCTAACTGCAGCCTGATGGAGATAAACCGACACCTTGAAGAAAGAGAGGCAGTACCTGGCGTTAATCAACCATCAACAGAATTAAATCCCGTTCAAGTCACCACCACAGAGCAATCAGAGGATGATGGTTCTGAGGACGGTGATTATATGGTCATTATGGGTGGGATGGCTGGTGATATGCGAAATTTACCAACGCTCAACAGAACACTTGAAGCCAGAGAGATTGCACAAGAACCTGCTTCCAAACTGATAACAGCAAATCCAGTTCCTGCTCCTGTTTTCACTGCAGAACAAGTTGAAGATGAAGATTCTGATGAGGAAATAATCAATATGGGTGGTGTAGGTGCTACCATGGATGCTTTGCCAATGCTCAACAGGGCCCTTGAAGAAAAAAAGGCTGCAATCCCAACACCAAAAGCGGAAAGTGAAGACCGTTCAACAGTAAGAATTAACTCAGAAGTAGTTTCAAAGCCAATAGCAAATCCAGTCCAAATTTCTGCTCCTGATCTATTTGACGATTTGGAATCTCCGCCCGAAGATTCTGAGGGATTCATGTGGAATTACGCTCTTTTTTGGGAATATAACCGTCGTCACAAAGCTAAAAAGGACGGTTGAGAAAGGATGAAAAATGAATTCTGATAAGGATGAGTTGAACTAACCACGGACTAAAGTCCGTGCCACAAATGGGTTGCAGGAGGGTTAGGCTTGAACTAACCACGGACTAAAGTCCGTGCCAATTTCATCCTTCAGAATTCATCTTTCATCCTTCCGAGACGTCCGTGCCACAAATAGGTTGATTTAGAGGTTTTTTCTGAGCATGTACATTTTTGATTGCTTATCGAAGCCTTCACGAACGAATTCGATCTCGTATCCTAGTTTTTGATAGAAGGGAAGAGCTTCCCAATCCATTGTGTTGACCGCTGCAAATGTGCAGTGGCGGTCGTGGCCAATTTTTTCTACTTCTAGCATGAGTTCTCTGCCAATCCCCTGACCGCGCATCTTTTCTGATACCCAGAGCAGATCGGTGAATAGACAACCATGGAAAATAAAACCTGTAGTTCCACCGAGAATAGTTCCAGAGGAATCTTTCACTGAAATTTCAAAAGATCGAGCAGGTTTCATCCCTTTCTTTTTAGCAGCCTCTGCATTGATTCCGTCGACGAGGATTTGTTCAATTTGGGGTGTTTCTTGATGTTCGAAATAATATTTATGATCTGTCATGAGAATTATTGGGAGCTTGTTTGCCAGTTGATGAGTTGTTCTGCCTGTACAATCGTTTCAGTTCTAAGAGTGTCGATTTGATAAGTATAGGAATTCATTGTCCCGTAAATGATTCGTTGATCCTCAATTGTAATTGAAGCGATATTACCCAATCGAGGATAGATATATTCACAATTTAAATCCTTCATTTGGATTTGGATCATTACTTCATTTAACGTGAGGGGAAATGTCGTAAACAGGGATGAAATTTTTTCATTTTTATTTAATTCAACCAAGAGATCGTTCACGATAGTGACGGCGAATTGTCGTGAAGCCTTTTCGTCGAGCGTATCCAACATATTAAAATAGAGATCGAGTTCGTCGATGGTACAGCCACATTCACTTGGCGCGGTCACCCTAACGAGCTCTAGGTGGTTTTCTACTTGCGTTTCTGCAAAGCAATTGATGGCGTAAACAAGTGATCCGGGTAAATGACAAGGGCTGGAGATCCACCCTTCTATATTTTGTATTCCACAAAAAGTGAATATGATGAGCGTGACAATCCAGGAGCGCATAGATTCCTTGTTTAGGGATTTATGTTTAATCGTAGCTCAAGCAGTGAACTATTTCAAGGATAATTTGTAACTTCTCAATTAGTCATGGCAAACAAAATAATGAAAATTACGAGAGTGCGACAATATAAATTGCATAAATATTAAATTATGATAAGCTGCGTATTAATACCCTAATGCCAATTTTTCAGGTTGTTTGAGTATAGATGGGTAAACTACGAGGGAGGTTATGGCATCCTATTTTCTATTCGTTCTTGTTGGAATCTTAAGCTTGCTTGGAATTCTTGGAGCAGCAGATGAATGGGGGAATTCGACACCCGCATTTTATAAGATTTATGTGAGCCCAAATGAGATAATCTCAACTCCATCAGGAACTTTCTACGTGACGCCTGAGGGGGAACGAGAGCCTGTCCGTATGGTTAGTCAAGATAGTGAAGGGACCTATGTGATTCTAATCACACAATACTGCCCTTCTTGTGGACGTGCCTATAGCGGAAAAGTTTGTTCTGAAGGATATAGTTGCCCACTCTATCAAATACAATCTTTTCCCCATATCTGGTGCGACCATTAGCTGATTGTTACACCGCTTTTGTTTCTTTGACTGTCTCTCGGGATACTCCCCATAGAGGCAATAATGACCCCAAAAGGATTGCAGAGCAAATAAGCAATGCAACGAATGCGCCATTCCAGCCAGCATTATCAATGATGAGTCCCAAAGGATAGCCGGCAACGGCCGCTCCAATGTAAGCGATCCAACCTACAAATCCATTTGCTGTTGCAGCTGCGCGTTTGTGGCACAATTCAGCCGCACCTAGTCCAATGAGCATTTGTGGACCAAAAACAGAAAATCCCATGAGGAAGATGGTGGCAAGGTCTAGTTGAACGTATCCAGGAGGGACCATCCAAAAGAGTAAAACGCTACAGAGGATTCCCATTGTGAAAAAGATACAGATCGGAGCACGTCTTGCGCCAAAGAGGCGGTCAGATGACCATCCAGAGATCAGACATCCGCAGAATCCACCGGCTTCAAACAGCGATGAGGAAATGCTTGATCCGAGTGCTCCGTACCCTTTTACTTCATAAAGAAACAAGGCTGTCCAATCGCTAATTCCCATTCTGAGTACATATAGGAAAAAATAGGCAATGGCAAATAACCAGATATATTTATTGGTTAGGACTTCTTGAAGAAGTTGTCGAGTTGTAAGGCGATTTTCTTCGATGACTTTGGCTTTCCCTTGGAAGTCGTTTCTGAATTGTTCAATAGGAGGAAGTCCCAGTGACTGCGGAGAATCTCGCAGGCGATTGACTAGAAAAAATGTGCCAAAAAGGCATACGATTCCTGGAATGTACATCCCGGCGCGCCAGCCGAAATACTGAAGGGCAAATCCAACGACCCATGGAGTGATAAAGGCTCCGAGATTGTGAGCGACGCTCACCGAAGACCACCAGGCCCCTCGCTCGGAGTGGGAATACCAATTGGTAAGGGAGCGCGCGCAGGCTGGCCAACCGAATCCTTGAAAGAAACCATTAGCTCCCCAGATGATCATAAATATCCAGAGAGAGCTAGATAATCCAAATAAAATATTACATATTGCTGTGAGGAAGAGTCCGAGTGCCATGAAGTAGCGTGGATTGGACTGATCGGCAAGAATCCCACTAACAAATTTGCTCATCCCATAGGCAATGGCGAGGATGCTAGCTAATATGCCAAGCTGACTTTTGCTGAAACCAAGATCGGCGATGATTCCGGGCATGGCATAGGTAAAACTTTTTCGGGGTAAAATAAAAGAGGGCATATCCGATGAGCATCGAATAGAAAATGCGATACCGCCAATATTTGTAATCAGTTTTAACTGTTTCCTGGTCAGATATTTCGGTAATAAAGGGTGCCGGCTGGAAGATATTTAATAATGTTTTAATGTTCAAATAATACCTCCTAAAATAAAAACTAAACTTTATCCTACCCGTGTTTTTTTTCGCAAGAATTTCTTATAGAATATCAACGAGCTGGTGGTTAGGATTCTGCTTCATCGCATACTGTTTTTCCCATTGTTCACCAAATAGAACCATAGGACGTTCTTGACGATCTCGCATAATAACAGCTGTTGAGGGTTTTTGGAAAGTGGCTAAATCACCAATCAGCCAGGCGCTACATTGATAAGGAAGATTGTTAAGGATTGTTTCAACACCATACTCATCTTTTAAACGATATTGCATCACTTCAAATTGCAGCTGACCGACGGCAGCAAAAATGAGATCGCCGCTAAGATCGAATGGGCGAAGGAGTTGGATTGCCCCTTCTTCGGTCAATTGGATAACCCCTTTATCAAAGGATTTGCGTTTGCCAATATCTTTTGGGATGACTCGAGCAAAGATTTCAGGTTGAAATTGAGGAAGCGGTTTGAAATTGAAACCGCCACTTAGAGAGATCGAATCGCCGACAGCAAACATACCAGGATTGATGACCCCAATGACGTCGCCAGCATAAGCAGCATCCACAGTCGTGCGCTCCCCTGCAACCATTCCATGTGGACGGGAAAGGCGGACTTCTCGTCCTAGTCGATGATGGCGCACAACCATATCTCGTTCGAATTTTCCAGAGCAGACACGAAGGAAAGCCATGCTATCGCGATGTCGTTTATCCATATTTGCCTGAATTTTAAAGACATAGGCGCTGAATCCGTGAGTCACAGGATCGATAGGGAGTTCTTCCCCATTCAGACGGGTGGCAATTCGTTTTTGCGGGCTAGGAGCTAGATGGATAAATGCGTCAAAGAATGATTCGACTCCAAAATTCGTTAAAGCAGAGGCAAAGAAAACGGGGGTGACGCGTCCTGCTAAAAAATCCTCGTGATTGAAAGTATTTCCGGCAATATCGAGGAGTTCGAGTTCTTGCTTTAGCTGTTGCAATTGTTCTGGGTTAATTTTATTTTTTAATTCAGCGCTATCAATTGGGTATCGAGCCGTTTCTGCTTTTTGAGCTCCCCCCGCTGATATCTTTGTAAATAGTAAACATTCTTGGGTTGTGCGATCGTAGACACCTATAAATTCTTTCCCAGTACCAATGGGCCAGTTGAGAGCGCTAGATTGAATTTGAAGGACATTTTCAACCTCATTCATGAGGTCGAGAGGGTCTTGTCCTGGCATATCCATTTTATTGATAAAAGTTAACACCGGGATTTTTCTAATACGGCAAACTTCAAATAATTTACGCGTTTGTTTTTCAACCCCTTTTGCAGCATCGATAACCATGATGGCGCAGTCTGCAGCCGTTAAGGTGCGGTAGGTATCTTCAGAAAAATCTTCGTGGCCAGGAGTATCGAGTACGTTAATGACGGTGTCTTTGTAGATGAATTGCATTGCGGAGGCGGTAATCGAAATTCCTCTTTCCTGTTCCATGGCCATCCAATCAGAGGCAGCGGCTTTGCGTCCCTTCCTCCCTCGTACCATCCCCGCAGTGTGAATCATTCCAGAATACAACAGTAGTTTTTCTGTAAGCGTGGTTTTGCCTGCATCGGGGTGGCTAATAATCGCAAATGTACGACGTTTTGCGATTTGTTCAGCTAGAGGTGTATCTGTTGTTTGGTCTGGTAAATTCATGAATCTATTCTACAGCCTCATCTAGTAAATTGCAATAGAAAGTCCTTATGCAAAACTCGCGTTTAATACGAGAAAGTGATAGTGTAAAAAAAAATCTATGGGGGTGTTATGGATGATAAAGATAGCGATTCTAGCGAAATCAGAAAAAAGGATCCGCTCATTTCTGGATTAAATAAGATCATTTCTTATTGCGTAAAGATTTTGGCTGTGATGATGATTCTTGTGATCCTCTCAAGTTTGATCGATGTGGGATTTATCATGTATGACAAAATCATTACGACTCGTCCCGTCGGCGTTTTGCACATCGAGAGTATTCTTACTGTATTGGGAGCTTTTATTGCTGTTTTAATTGCTATTGAGATTTTCAATAATATCATTGTCTATCTAAAATCTGATAGCGTGCATGTGAAGCTGGTGTTGGCAACAGCCTTGATTGCGATTTCACGAAAAGTGATCATTTTAGATTACAATAACATTGCCCCTATTAATATTTTTGCGACCGCTGCTCTCGTGTTGGCAACAGCGATTGCTTATTGGATCGTCACCCCAAAACCAGGTTGATTATGATTGAAAAAAGAATTGTCGTTGAAGGAGATGTTCAAGGTGTTTTTTTTAGAGCCAATACTCTTCAGCATGCTACCCAACTTGGACTTGTAGGGACTGTGCAAAACCTCCCTAATGGAAATGTAGAGATCTATGTCCAAGGTAAAGAGGTGGTGATCGAACAATTGTTAAATATTCTCCAGACTAAATTGTACCCAGAACATATTCGTCAGGTCACCCAGGAAGTTATTCACCCACCTCATCAGCTCCGCGGCTTCCGTGTCATCTGAACACCGGATGCTGTGACCGAAAGAACAAGATAAACAAACATAGACATAGATTATCAGGTTAACAAATGGGTCGCGCATATCAATCGAGTTCGAGTGGCACGCTAAGTAACAGGATAAGCAGGATCGGCTTCGCCGGCAGGATACGCAGGATAAGGATAGTCCTCTCAAGCAAGGTTTAAGCTACTATATAAGCATAGAGGAAAAAAACAGGAAAACGATAAAGAGATAAAATTTTCTTCCAATTTTGTCTGTTCTAATTCCAAACAAATTTTTTTTGTGTGGCTAACTTTTCATATCCTGCTTATCTTGCCGGCGAAGCCGATCCTGCTTATCCTGTTAACCTCGTGTCACTGCATACCGATTGATATGCCGATCACGTTATACTCATCTTGTTCTGGTTATTGGCGGGGTTGGCGAATGTTTGGGTTTGTCTTCTCAAAGGTGGAGCGGAATGGATTGATGTCAAGTCCGCCTCTACGTGTATAACGGCAGTAAATCGATAATTTCTTTGGTTGGCATTTCATCATGATATCGTGAAACATCTGCTCGACGCAGTGTTCTGCAAATCCTGCGTGGTTGCGGAATGAAATGATATATTTAAGAAGGCCCTCATGATCGATCTGATTCCCCTGGTAGTGTATGAGCACGGAACCCCAGTCGGGTTGTCCTGTGGCCAGACAATTTGATTTTAGAAGATTGCTATAAAGTGTCTCTTCAACGGGATGGGGTGCTGTTTTGAGAAAATTGGATTCGACTTGATACGTGTTTGTTGTGATCTCTAAATCATCGAGGCAGAGGCCTGAAAATTCCCCTAACTGAAGTTCTGTGGGAGGGAAGAGATGCACATCGACATCTGACTGTGTCGCGCATGAAAGGTCGTTTTTCATGAGTTGAGACACTTCATCGAATGAATTAAATGAACTTCCATTAAATGAGTTGAGGTAGAGTTTAAATGATTTTGATTCGATGAGATGAGGAGATGAACAGGGAAAAATGAATGTCGCCATAGCGACGATGGGTTTGCCGCTGGAGGATAACCACGAAATTTCATATCCATTCCAGATATCAATCCCTTTGAATGGAAGTGTTGAGCCAATTCCAAGTTTATCTCGCGTGAGTGAGCGTGGCACAGGGAACAGCAAGTGTGGTGAATAAGTTTCTGTATATTCTGTGGTCTGACCAAGAGGTGATTTGTGTAACATATTTTAATGATGAGTAATTAAATGAAGTACGATGATCAACCATCGTACTTCATTTTAGGTTTTAGTTATTATGCTTCGACAAGTGTTTCAGCAGCTTCTTGGTTGCTTGGAGCTGCACGTGTGCCCCCTTTTGGACGATCCTTTAGTTGTTGTAAGATCAGTCCTTCCAGTTCATCCAAGAGTTTTGGATTCTTTTTGAGCTCTTCTCTCACCGCTTCTCGTCCCTGACCTAGGCGTTGGCCTTTGTAGCTAAACCAGGCACCTTTTTTGTCGATGACTTCAAGTTCTGTTGCGAGATCGATCACAGCACCTGTTCTTGAAATTCCTTCGTTGAACAAGATATCGAACTCGGCAATCTGAAATGGAGGCGCCATTTTATTTTTGACGACTTTTACTTTTACGCGGTTACCCACATCAGAGGCATCACCACTCCCTTTAATACCAGCGATACGTCGAATATCGAGGCGGATAGATGAGTAGAATTTGAGAGCACGACCACCAGTTGTTGTTTCTGGACTTCCGTACATCACGCCAATTTTTTCACGAATTTGGTTGATAAAGACGGCACAAGTGTTACTTCTGGCTAGTGTGGCTGTGAGCTTACGTAGGGCTTGGGACATTAATCGTGCTTGTAGACCTACGAATGAATCCCCGATCTCTCCTTCCAATTCTGATTTCGGTACAAGAGCCGCAACTGAGTCGATAACGATGACATCGACAGCGTTAGAACGAGCCAGCATTTCAGCGATATTGAGGGCCTCTTCTCCATTGTCTGGTTGGGAGATGAGAAGATCGTCGATGTTGACGCCGATTTTTGTTGCATAGCCTGGGTCGAGAGCGTGTTCGGCATCGATATAAGCAGCGACTCCTCCATTGCGTTGGGCGCTAGCGACAACATGGAGGGCAAGTGTCGATTTACCAGATGATTCAGGACCAAAAATTTCGACGACACGACCACGAGGTAATCCCCCGATTCCCAGTGCAATGTCTAGGGTTAAAGCGCCAGTTTTGATGACACTGACTTCACGTTCTGAAGAGTGTTTACCAAGCGTCATGACAGCTCCGTCACCAAACTGCTTTTTAATTTGGGCAAGTGCTTGTTCTAAGGCTTTTTTCTTTTCATTATCGGGTTGAGCCATGGGATACTCCTGTATAAATTCGAGTTGTTTTCATTCACAACAATCGTAATCACTGGAGGAATTCAAGTCTAGTTGTAAGTTTGCAAAAAACAAGTCAGAGATCTACAAGGCTCCTAATTACCAGGTTGCTACTTAAGGAATTGATAATTAATTGCCATAATCATATAATTAGTTCTAAGGACGCGCGCCTGGAATCTCTAAGTACAATATGAGGTTACTTATGGCATCTTTTAATCCTATTGATCCGGGGCTGGTATCTCATGACCAACCCACACCACCTATTTTTCAAGAGGTATCAGCTGCTGCACATGTGAGCTTAGACAATGCAGTAGATCAAACATTCAAAACAATCATAGACATTACAGAGACTGTAAAGTTTGGACCCAAAAAATCACTAGAAAACAAGAATTTCTACCAGATTTTACCTCCTTTAGCAGGTCAATTCCCAAACATTGGCTATACTTCCTTTGTTCTCAACGTGCCACAAGAATTTGTTTCCTCTTCACAATCTGACAAGGCCATTGGAATTGAGATATTTGCCCCCACCAAACCAGATCCCTTAGAAAACAAACTTTTTATCGTAAGGGATGAGGAAGTTTTCTTAGAACCCCTCAATGCACAACAGAGGAAAACTCTCCATACTCACGCTTCTGATCAACTAAGCCAGCTAGAACAATTACCAAATACTCCAGTAGTCATTTTTTCTCATGGGATGGGAGCAAGTCCTAGAGATTATAGGCCCTTAATTGAAGAATTGGCAAGCCATGGTTTTACAGTAGTAACTCTAAATCATCCCTCAAGTTCTGGTCACGCTCCTTTTAGAAGTCAAGAACAAGCAATTCTCAATGACCTTCTCTCTCCTGGGGAAAAAGCTGCAGCACAGGCAGCTAACATACATTTTTTGATTGGGCAAATCCATGGAGGACAACAGGAACAATTGTCAAAAAGAATCGATTCAAGTCGTCAAATTATTCTGGCGGGTCATTCCTTAGGAGGGGCCGCTTCAATCATGGCTTCAAGAAACAATCCCTCTATAGTTGGTTGTATTAATTTAGATGGTCGATTACATGGGAAAGCAGAAACAAAAGTAGAGGGGCTTGCAATGCCTCTATTACTAATGAGTACTGATCACTCGGGAGATGAAGAAAATTTACAGGTTGATCAAGAATGGAAAACGCTTGTTGAAAGTTCTCCTCAATCTATCCACAAACACATTAGCGGTGCGGGTCATGGAGACTTTGCTCTTAGTGACACACTTATGAACTGGATGTTGGATGAAACAAGTGAAGAAAAAATTGATCCTACTCCGAGTCTCGACACTCACAAGGTAGCCTCTCAGGAAATATTGAAATTTATCACAGAAGTTGTTAATAAACGTCAGAAGTCTTAAAAGTCCATAGCTTAGTCATAGAATATCCCCGTATAAATTCGAGTTGTTTTCATTCACGACAATCGTAATCACTACAGGAATTCAAGTCTAGTTGTAAGTTTGCAAAAAAAGATGTCGATAGAAGTTCACTAGTTTGTGGCATAAAATCTCTAAAATCTGTATAATTACTGAGTTGAATAATTTGTTTCTTTTCAAAAAAATTAATGTTTAGGTGTAAATAAAATGATGGTTAGCGCAATTAAATCAGGTGATACAAAAGTAGAGTTCCAATTAGGTGGAAAATCCCTCTATAAGACAGATAAAGCAAAGGTAGTTGATCGAATCAGCAAATTAGCTAATATCTTGTGCGAAGATAAGACCGATTTGCAATTATCGGGCGGAGCGGCTTTGACGTTACAAGGTGGAACACGACCGATAAAAGATTTAGATTTTACAACGAATAACTTTTCCGATGTGAAGAGAAAGATGAACGACTTGGGAGAGAAGCATGATATTCTTTTTAGTATGAACACCAATAAAAATAATATATTAAAAGGAAGGATGGCATTACAGGGCACAGATCGAAAACAGGTACCGTTCTCGGTTACTGAAAGGAAAGATTGCAATGAACCCAATGTGGAATGTCTCGGAACAGACAAGCTGGTGTTGCAAAGTGTCTTAGGGATTGCTCTAACCAAAGCAAATCTCATCAGAAAAGAAGGTAAGCTTGAGACTGATCGAGCTGATTTGAAGACAGCGGTGAAGATTTTAGATGGCCGTGGTTCGCTGACGAATGAACAGAGGGACAGTTTATTTAAAATGGCTGAGAAGAGAGATTCCATTATTGATAGTGTAAAAAATCTCGATGACCGTGATCCAGCAAAAAATGCGATCTATACATCCCGAGCCCCTGTCCTAAACAACGCTGAGAACGTGTGAATATTGACCTTAGCCTAATCCTTATAACCCTTATAGTATCTCACTGCTTCCGAAAATCCACGGACTAAAGTCCGTGCCACAAATTTCTTGTTACAAACTTATTGTGGCACGGACTTTAGTCCGTGGATTTTGAATTGTTTTATTCTTCGATGACAGGCTTGCCACCGCGGTATTCGATTTTTTGTTTGAAGTTGCCATCGGCATCAAATAGGGTGACAGTTCCTTTTCCGTCTTGAACTGTTGTGACAGACCATTTTTCCCCGCGATTATAGTATTCACCATGGACCAGTTTATCTTGTTCATATTCTTCAATCATCATGAGAGAGCCATCGCAATACCAAGCAGAGTGGTGTCCATTTTTCTTATTATTGCTCATCTCTTTTTGGCTTTCTTGAACCCCATTTTTATACCAGGTTTTGCTGATACCTTGCACTTTTCCTTCGTACCAGTTGATGGAGAGCTTGGGTACTAACACCTGTTGGAGGGGAACGGCGTCATAATAGTAAATCTCTTCTCCGTGTTTGCATCCATTTTTTACACTAAAAGTATTGTTTATACGACCATAGCGATCAAACACCTGAACCATGCCTTCAAGTTGGCCAAAACGGTATTCTTGCATTTGGGAGAGCAAATCTTTTCCAAAGATGGCGCGAATTCCATTTCCTCCATCAATGGAGGCAATGCAGACTCCACAATTATCATAGTAACGTCCGTATGAAAGGTATCCTTCTAGATATTTTTCCTCTGCAGCCAGTTCTCCAGAGCTCCAATAACGGAATGCTTGCCCCTCTCTTACCCCATTGCAATAGTTGATTTCTTGGAGGAGTTGGCCATCATTGTAATAAATTTCCTCTGTCCCATCTATTTTCCCATTCACAAAAGGGGTGCATTTCCAGACTTCCCCGTTGTCGTGATAATAAATCGAATCACCTTCGAGAACCCCTTTGTTATAAGGGATAAGTGCTTTCTGACCCCCATCCTCATTCCAAGCTTCACAACAGCTATCAAAGGTCCAAGAATTTTCGGTGCCGGGAACAAGGTCAGCATTCCCCTCCAAGACAGTGGCGCTTATGCTCAATTGTCCGTTGGGGTACCATTCCTTGTATGTTCCACATGCTCGGCTATTCACCACTTCGAGGTACTGTTTGACAAGTCCATTGGTGTGGTAACAAGTGATATAGGCGGGGATATTTCCTTGAGAATCTCGCGTATAGATGCGCAGTACTTTCTGGTAGGGTTGAGGTTGAAAAAAATCTACTGTGGCGAATTTTTCAAGTCGTTCCTCATTATTGATCGTTTCAGTGAGTCCATTGCGATCGATGATGTTGATGCTGGTGAGTGTGGGTTGATCACATTGTTGTGATTGTGAAGAGCATCCACATAAAATGAGAAGGATTAGGGCAATTGGGCAGTAAGCTTTTTTAAATATGTGAAGCTGCATTTGATATAGAAGATGAGTCATAGGCTTTTATAAATATTCTCGTTTTAATAATTTTAGGTTAAGTTGGAAAACTTGGTTTTTATCTGAGACAGTTTTTTTGTCGATTTTAAAATCGATGATGATGAGCTGTGGACGGTTTTCAGGTGGGGTGCAGGTTCCGATAGAGATTCCTTCGATGCGACAGAGAATTTGTTGGAGATCGTTGATGTTGACTTCAACTGGGTGTACCAGGGTTTCTGTGACTTCTTGAAATAGAGGAGTAGATTGGACAGTTCCTTCTGTAAAGACCATGTTATTGGCAGTGCCAGTGAGTTGATCGAGTCGTTTTTTGATGTTTTCATCTTCGGGAAAGTTTGGGTTATTGAGCATTCCTTTAAGGCTTTCCACTTCCGGTTCGAGTAGGCTCATCGTTTCCAAATTTTTATCGATGTAGAAGTGGTTGGCATCATGGAAGTGATAGCGTACAGCCATATTGGTTGCTTGTTTCTTCTCTCTTGTTAAGGCTTGCTCTTGGATATGCCAAATCTGATGTTTAAGGGTTGCATTGTTTTCTAGTTCAGATGAAAGGGAGAACCATGCAAAGGCGATTGGAATGAGGCCAATAAGCATGATATAAAGAAGTAGACGTTGCTGTGGAATGGTACTAAACATTCTATCAAAAGCTTGGGTAAAGGGTTCTATCTTTCAAATAAAAAGAGGTCCGGTATTTGTCTCGATTTGAACTCCACTTGACTTCAGCCTTCCCATCTACAATGTCGTTGGGCGCAATGAGTGCGTCGTGAAATTCTCGGGCCATTTTGGGTGATGGACTTGCAAATTCAAGTTCTACTTTCACTTGGTATTTTTCTTGTTTTTTTGTTGGTTCGGGCCGTTTTATCATCGTATAGGTGAAGTTTTCGATTGTGAGTGATGGGGTCTCATTTTCTTTCTTGGTCAGATCAGGCTTACCTACGAAACTGGGGTGAGTCCCAATCCATGCTAATACGTCGCTGACGAGAGGGACGTTCGGTTGTAGAGGGAAAATTTGTGGGGTAGATTGGATGTCCTTTTCTAAGTATTGTAGGCGTGTTCTGATTTCGTCGTTAGTGAGAGCTTCAATCTTTACGATTTCATCTGGAGGTAGATCGCGTGTTGATAAATGTTTATTGATCATTTCCTTTTCGAAGTCATTGTAGGGTTTGTTCATGACATCGAGTAAATCAAGGTACTGTATTTTGATATCGGCTTGTTGATAACTGAGATAGGCCTTACCGAATAAAGTGAGGGCGATGGCTAATGCAACGCAGAGTGTGAAATAGAGTGTGAGTGGTTTCTTTAGACGTTTCCATGGAGCTGGATAAGCAAATTCATTTTGACGGAAGTTGATTTGGTTGTGATTGAGAGGCAGCGCAGTTAAAGCAGCTCCGATGGGTAGTGCAAATGTAAGAAGTTCGTTTGGAGTCATTCCAGGGAGGACATCATTCGCAGGAGTGAGTAACGTCTTGTTAAGTTGTTGACAGATCGATTCCGCTAGCCGAGGGATTGTGGCTCCTGGTCCGGTGATGAGGAGTGTGTCGACTTTTTTATTTTTTAGTTGTTTGGTGAGGGCGTAGATAGTTCGGGTGATGGGGAGTCGTAGGGTTTCTAGAGCCTGTTGAAACTCGGGGGTGTTTTCATCAAGATTAATTGCATCTAGTTGTTTGTAGGTAGTGTTTAGATCTATTTTCTTTGCATTGGAATAGGAGTTAAGGAGAAGTTCAATCCCATTTGGAATATTCTGAGCAGCGATGAGTTTTCCGTTATCGATTAAAACACATAAAGCGCTTGAGATGCCAAGGTGAAGAGTGATATAGGGCTCTTCAGAAGTGATAAACGTCTGGGAAAATATAGCTAATGCTTGAGGATCTGCTGAGATGATTTCTGGTTCGATTTCCAGGTCATGCAAACGTTTTAAATGTTGAGTCAAATGATCCTTGCGTACTGCTAGAATGGAAAGTCGGCTTCCCTCTTTATCTCGAGAGATTAATATTCTATCTAATACCGCATCTTCAACAGGGTAAGGAAGTAAAGGTTCTGCTTGGAATGAGAGGACTGCATCGATGTCTTTATCTTTTTTCAATTTCAATTCTAAAGGACGAACCAGAGTGTTGGCCATTTCCATCGAGCTGACGCTCAAGTATTGGTCGAATAGGGCTTCGAGCTGCTCTTTTTGTTCATCGGTGTAAAGCGGTTTTACATCATCCGTTTCTGATTGAACCGATTCGATGGGATATTCGAAGGATGTTTTGAATTGAAGTTTGCCTCGGACAAGATTGAGGGCAATGCCCCTGAAAATAAAACCATCAATTTCTAATCCGATTACTTGTGAGGATTGTGGTTTATCAAACATAAAATCAAGCACTTAATTTGTTATAGTTATATATTATGTCAGAATAAAGGATAAAACTAAATCTGGAAAGGAAAATCAACGTAGATTTTAGCCCAATGTCATTAAGCCAAGAATTTGTGGCACGGACTTTAGTCCGTGGTTGGCCTCAACAGATTCTTTTAGGATGGAGTGAATCAATCACGGACTAAAGTCCGTGCCACAAATTCTTAGCTTAATGACATTGGGCTAAAGTCTAAGGTCGTATCCCATTCTTTTCTAATGGAAGCTGGTGCTGATGGTACCATTAGTTGGTTTGCTGCCTATTCTTTTTCGTTCATAGCAGATAATGATCAGTGTTGTAAAGACGACGATTCCGGCAATGGCAATGACGATCGGATAGATGGTGGAATTGTAAAACATCGATACAGTGCCAATCACAGCTGCAGTGATGAATAGGCGCATACTGGTAAGTAAGCTGGCTGTAATCCCCTTAATATCAGGGAAAATTTCCATCGCTTCAGGAAAATAGAGACTGAATGTCCAATTGCATCCAAATGTGTAAACCATCATGCAGGAGGTAAGAAGATAGGGATGGGTGGGTAAGATAAGCGCTGTTATGACTAATCCGAGTCCGCCTATGACAAGCAAGATGGTTCCAATCATTTTGATTTTTGGAATCCCCCATCTGTTGATAATTGGATTTGTCATCTGATTGGCGATTAACCATGAACCTAATAGGCCACCTTGGAAAAAAGGTAAAATGGTTTTACTGATGCCAAATTCAACGACAAACAATACTGAAATCCAAGAGAGAAACGCTAGGTACCCAGCAAATAGAAGACTGGTAATCATTGTTGTTTGCCAAAAGGGGATGCTGCACAAGACAATTTTGAAGTCGCGCAGGACATTTTTCATATTAAATGGAGCCATTTTTGCTTTTTCGAGTGTCTCTTCAAAATAGCATAAACAAATTAAAAGGCTCGCTAGCACAACAACGGCAATGGCAACAAAATTTGAGCGGAAGCCATACATATAGTTTAAATAGCCCCCAAGCATAGGTGCTGCAGCCATAATGAAGGGAATAATCCCGTTAAGCTTGTTCATAGCTTCAATAGCACGTTTCTCTTGAAAGACATCAAAGAGAATCGCAGTTCCCAAGGTAAAACACCCTCCACTGCCAAGTCCTTGAAGGATTCTTCCAAATAACATCACGTTGAAGTTCATGGCGAAAATAGTGATTAAACTACCGGCTAAAAACAGTCCGAGAGCAATCATCAGGGGTTTTTTTCTTCCAATTGAATCGGAAAGTGGACCATAAATTGGACCAGAGACGCAAATACCAACGAAGTTCCACGTGAGTAAGCTTTGAATCACTTCTTCTGAGATGGAGAAGTAGGTCATCATGTCAGCGAAAGCAGGTAAATAGATATCTGTTTCAATGCATGCCGCGATGAAAATAATGGTAACTAGAATTAAATATTTTGCGTCTTTACTAAACACTTTTGACCTCTTTGCTATCTGGAATGGATGTGTAGAGAGAATTCTAACACATATTAAATTGAATTTCAAGAGGATAAATGAAATCGGATGGGGATAATCAGCTCAAATGGACAATGGACATTGTTGGACGAACGCCATAGACATGGACGATGGACGAGCGCAATGGACAGTACAAATGGACACAAGTGGAGATTTGTTCATAAATGTCCATTGTCTATGGCAGCTTTTCTATTTTTGAAATCAGTTTTACTTTTTTCTTAGGTAAATCTCTTCGATTTCATCGACGAATTTGGGTACTTGCACAGGTTTTTTGATGAAATCATCAAAACCGCAGTTAAGAATTTCATATTTATTGTCGAGGGTGACAAATGCGGTGACAGCAATGGCGCATATATTAGAGAACTTTTCTTCTAATCTGATTCGTTTAATTAGCTCTTTCCCATCCATTTTGGGAAGTGAAATATCGGCAATGATGATATCGGGAATTATTGTTTTGAGCATTTCCAAAGCATCTTCTGCCGAAGCTGCAGATCTGACGTCATAGCCTCGGTGCGTGAGGATATAGCTAATCAGCAAATTGCCATCGGGATCATCTTCTACGAGTAGTATAATTTTCTTCATATGATCTTTTTTATACATGAATTAGATTGGTATGCAAAGGGTAAAAGTTGATCCTTTACCGTAGATGCTTTCACATGTTAATTTCATGTTTAGCAATTCGCAATACTTGCGACAAAGATATAATCCGAGACCTGTTTGTTGGCTCGATTCATTGCTAATATCCAGTTTTTGATAAGCTTCAAAGATTTGCTTGAGGTTTTCCTCTTTAATCCCTATGCCGGTATCTTGAATACTAATTTCTAAACAGTCTTTGTGTTCGGTCGGGTTGAAGATTTCGCGGATGGAAATAGTTCCAGTGGCTGTGTACTTAATGGCGTTATCAACGAGATTAAATAAAATTTGAAAGATAATATTCTTATCGACATCGATCGTGATGTTTTTTTCCATTAGTTTGATATCGAATTTGAGTTTTTTACTCTTTAGCAGTGGTGTTACCTTTTCAATAACTTCTGAAATGACTTCATGGATCTTGGTCCGCTCATTGATGATATTGATGTTATTGAATTCTAAACGACTAAATTCGATGAGTCTGTCAACAAGACTGAGGAGGTGTGAAGAACAGCGTTTAACGGTGCTCAGTTGTTTTTCCTGCTTATCGGTGATGGGACCGGGAATTTGCATGAGAAGGGTGTCTGTGAATCCTATAATAGAATTGAGAGGGGTACGTAGATTGTGATTGACTGCTGCTAAAAAGTGTTTTTTTGTTAGAATTGCATCAGACAATTTTTTGTTTAAAACATTGAATTTTGTTTTATACAGATTCTCTTTCGTAATGTCAGTTACTAACCCATAGTAGCTTTGTACAGGTCCTAAAGCTTCCCACTTGAGGATAAGCATAGCCGTAAGCCTTTTTCCATAATTTGAAATCAGAGTAAATTTGGATTTACTGTATTCTTTTGATTTTAATAACTTCTGGAAACGGATTAACTGTTTGGGTTCGATGTGTTTAGAGATCGCTGTCCCAATCAGAGCTTGTGAGGGAACATTCAGCATTTTGGCGAATTGTTCATTGCAATATAGAACGATCCCATTTTCATCGATATTGATTGCCCCTTCTTGCATGGAATTGATAAAGAATTGAGAGAAATGATCGGCACCGAAGGGGTCTTGGTGAGTTGAGGAAGAGTTATTCATCATATCTCCTTAATGGAATGATGTCGGCTCGTTCTACAGGCTGGGTGATCCGTCTTTTGAGTTGTGCTTCGCAGTTGGAAATCGAAGAAGACGGGGAAAAATCAAAATTGATCCCCACCATAAACTGTAGAGCACCACTTTTAACGTGATCGTAATGACCACGTAACTCAAAAAAATAGGAATTGGCAATCGTAAGGTCCCACCTGAATTTTCCTCCAAGACGTCCACCTCCACACATGGGCTTTAAATAATACCCACCCAAAGCAAAGTAGCTCGTCCAACTGATGCAATCACAACAGAAACTTCCGGATCCAATCCCCCCTCCGACTTCTGCATCTAGACATTTTAAGGCACTTTCCCTCTGAAAAATAAATGTAGGTGTGATTCCTTTACCATCCAAAAAAATAATTTGTTGTATAAAAAAATCTTGCTTACCGATTGGTTGATAGAAATTTATCCGGAAATCGCAATCGGGTCCAAGAACTTCTATTCCAACTCCAAGTTGTTGGTAGTTCTTTCCTATGCGATTAAAATCTTGGTGGATTCCCTGGCGATAATCGTAATAGATATTTGCACCAAGTATCCAGTCGGAATCGAAGAGGTAGCGCCCCCCCTATTCCTCCATTGGCAGCAAGTTTTCCATTGTTCATTCCATGGCCACGCAAATCAATGAATGTATACATGAAGTCTTCATTGAACCAAGTAGGCATATAGAAAGCTTCTAATGTGGTGTAGCCTCGTTTATAGCCAATACCCCTTCCTTCAATGTGACTGAGAGTTGCATTTAGCTCGTAGATATCCCAGAAGCAGTCGAGGTTTTCATCATATGCGCAATTTTGTGTTTCCAGCTCATAGTCAGCATAAATTGCTGTGGTCAATATGATTGCTATGATTGATAAAAACTTTTTCAATTTTCTGCTCTTTATTTTACTGTGGTCGATAAATTTTCTGTAAGTGCTCGATAGATTTCTTGAATGGTTTCTGCAAGAGAGTATTGCGGTTTAAATCCAGTGAGACGTCTTAGCTTTTGTAAATTGGGGCGCCTTCTTCTCACATCGACGAAGTCAGCTAATCCATAGGCTTCCAGATATGTCATGTATTCAATAGGTGAATGACTACCAGTCACTTTTAGTACTAATTTGGCCAAATCATTGATCGAGCATTCTCGGTCATCCCCGACGTTAACGATTTCACCGATGCTCTCAGGTGTACTTAGAAGAAGATCAAGAGCCCTAGCAGTATCGCGAGCATCGCTAAAGGAGCGAGTTTGTTTGCCATCTCCATAAATGGTGAGAGGTTTTTGAGCGATCGCTTGGTTCATGAATGAAGGAACAACCATTCCGTATGCAGGACTTTGGCGCACTCCAATGGTATTAAAAAGTCGAGCGACCGTGCATGGGATTTGTTTTTCAAAATTGTACGCTAGAGCGGTGAGTTCATTCACCAGCTTGCTGACTGGATATGTCTCTTGCAGAACTTTTCCTGATTTGAAATTGATGATGGTCTCTTCAGAGACTGTCCCATCACTATCCTCATCGCTATTGCAGTAAACTTCTGATGTGGAAGTAAAAACAATTCGCGCTCGTGATTCTGCCTGATTCATTGCTTTTAGAACTGCTTCACCGGCTCCGATATTGTTAGAGAGGGTATCGATTGGATGAGATAAAATCAGCTTCTGTCCAACGAAACCAGCAAGATGATAAATGCGATCGGCCCATTTCACAGCTTTTTCTAATTCAGCCCAGAAGCGCACATCGGCCTTATCGAAGCGAAAGGAGGGATTATTGCGAAAAGTAGAAATATTGAAAAGAGATCCGGCGTAAAGGTTGTCGACGGCCCAAACCTCATCTCCTTTATTTAGGTGATGATGGACAATATGCGAACCGATAAAACCCGCTCCCCCAGTGACTAAAATCCGTTGTTTTGTCATGAGAATTGCTCCTATGCTTTGATGATTTTGTGGTCTGGATCGGGAATGTTAGCTGTGACATTGCGAGTATCAATTACGAGTTTGCTGTGGGAAACAATCTTGTTCCAATCGTATGTGGAATGGTCGGTGATAATGATGACTGCATCATATGAATCGAGTTGGTCATAATTAAGGTTAATCGATTTGTAATTGAGGTCTGGAAATTGTTTCACATGTGAAATGGTGTCGATTAAGGGGTCGTGATAGGAAAGTTTTGCATCCATCTTTTTGAGTTGTTCCATCAGCTTTATCGCGGGAGATTCTCGGATATCATTGACATCCTTTTTATAAGCAACTCCTAGAACGAGGATTTTAGCCTCTGAAATCGCCTTATGAAAGCGATTGAGTCCGATCATTAACTTGTTCAATACGTATTCCACCATCATATCATCGATGTGGCCGGCCTGTTCTAACATTGTTGAGGGACCGTGACAAGCTTTTGCATTCCACACTAAATAGAATGGAACAACTGGGATACAATCCCCTCCAATACCAGGACCGGGGTAGAAAGGAGCAAAACCGAATGGTTTTGTTTTTGCAGCCTCGATCACCTCCCAAACATTGATTCCCATGTGATCGAATAAAATTTTCATTTCGTTAATGAACGAGATGTTGATTAGGCGATAAGCATTCTGTAGAAGCTTTGCAGCTTCTGCAATACGTGGGGATGAGACAGGAACAGTTTTACATCCAGCCTGTTCATACAGTAATTTTGCAAGTTTTACGCATTCAGGAGTGATTCCACCGATGATTCTTGGAACTTCGCAGAAGGTAAAATCTTGGTTTCCAAAATCGCAGACTTCTGGAACGTAAGCGAGAAAGATATCTTTACCAACTTTAAGTTGAGATTTCTCTAGGAGGGGAAGGAGTTCTTCTTCAGTTGTTCCTGGATAGGTAGAACTCTGTACAACAATCAGTTGATCGTTTTTAAAATATTTAGATCCTGCTTTAAAAGCGGCTAAAAGATTTGATAGGTTGGGATTTCCATGCTCATCGAGGGTTGTCGCAACACTGATGATAATCACATCAGCGCTTTTTAGGATAGATGGGTCATCAGAAACTTTGAATCTATCATTTTCGATTAAACGAAACAGTGGCTCCATATCGAGATGGTTTATATAGCTCTTTTTGGTTTTTAGCATTTCAACTTTTTTAGTATCTACGTCATAGCCTACTAAAGGAAAACCATTCTGCCCGAAGGCGTCTAATAGAGATAATCCAATATTTCCTAAACCCACCACGCCAACGACTGCCTGCCGAGTTGCGATTTTCTGTTCTAATGTCAATACTGACTCTTGCACTACCACTGTATTTTTCCTCGTTTGATTGTTTTTTTCACTACATCATTAATGTCTTTAGATTCTCTATGGATAGCAGAAAATCTTTTAAAAAATGAGAAAAATCCTTTGATGCGCCAAAATACTGTCAGTTGACGATATCCAAAATTTTCTATGAGGCTATAAAAAAGAAGGTATAAAAAACTTCTACGCGTTGTATATCTTCTGAAAGTCGATTCTTCGATCAGCAGACAAAAAAGAGTGAAGACAAAGATAAAGCCCCAAATGATAATCAACAAAAGTGCCACGTAGGGGATGCTGACAATTCCTAAATATAATCCAACGATAATGTAAATATAGGCGGCTAGTTCCACTACTGGTTCAAATGCTTCGAAAAGTAGGAGAAATGGAAAAATGATGAGACCAAATGCGCCATACCGGGGATTAAAAAGCATGCGTTTGTGATACCAGATCGATTCAAGAGTTCCTCGTTGCCAGACAACCCGTTGCCTACCTAATTGCTGTCGAGTAGAAGGGCCTTCAGTCCAGGCGACAGGATCGGTCAAGTGCACGAGTTGGTATGGAGTTTTAGTTGCTCTTAGTACACGTTGAAGGCGCAGGATGATTTCTAGATCATTGGCAAAGGTGGGAGCAAATCCTCCAACTTGGACGATAATATCTGTCACGAATACTGTAAAAGCACCGGACATCCCCCAATTTCCTCCAATATCATCGAATCCAGGTCGCATGAGAAATGTTCGAAGGTATTCAACTGCTTGCATTCCACTGATATAGTTGAGGGGGAATAATCTCGTACCGACGCGATTAAAGATGGTGGTGCATCCATTTCTGATACGCACACTTGTTCCGACGGCAACTGTTGTCGGATCGGTGAGCATTGGGCGGATGATCGACTCAAATGTTGTATTATCGACTGATGTATCGGCATCTACTGTGATGAAATAGGGAGATGTACAAATGTTTAAGCCTGCATTTAAGGCATCGTGTTTCTGACCATTTTTTTTATCGACGACAAGAATTTCTTTGAATATTTTACTGCGATAAACGCCTCGTACTTGCATCGTAGTAAAGAAAACTTTAGAAGTATTTGGCACTTGAAATAGTTCGTATTTCTCTTTTAAAATATCAAAAGTATTATCTGTCGATCCATCATTGATGACGATGATTTGTTTTGATCGATATGTGAGATTGAGAAGGTTTTCTGTGACGATGAGAATATTCTTAGCCTCATTATAGGCAGCCACTAGAAAGGCAATTTCTGGGAGGGAGTTGGATCTAATGACTTGAGTATAGTCTTCAATATCGAGTTCTTGTTGACGTTTAAATGTGGCGATGGCCCCCAGGAAAAGGAGGATGCAATAGGCGATGTTGACGATGAAATAGTATGATAGAAAAAATGGATCAAGCCAAAAAGAGAGGTAAAGATACTCTTCGCGGACCACTAGCCACTTCCTGTATTTTGAGATAGGTCTTGTGACATCATCGACGTCTCAACGAGAGGGTTGGCCGTTAAAATACTTTGACAGGCAAGACGAATAGCAGGGTCTAATGATTCTGTAGAAAGATTTTCGATCAATTTGAGGCATGATAATGTTTGGTGCTGAAGGATGAGATCTCGGTAGAAATAGTGAGCATAGCCGGGTTCATAGGTCATTTTATGAATGATTTTGTCGATGATGTTTTTGCTTTCAAAATGCATTCCTGCGGTTGCGGCAATACTGGCAACTAGGAAAACAGGATCATCGATCAGCTTTATGATGTTGAGCTTATCTTCGGCTAATGGGGAGAGGGCAAAGCAACGAGCAGCGTAGTTGCGGTGGAGCCAATTTTTGCTTTTTACCCACATTCTAGCGCGGGGAAGAAGGTAAAATTGGGAGATATCTCGGCATAAATTATTCCATTGTTCTCCGTTGAAACGACGACTAAATGCAATCATTTCATGGAGTAGGAGATTGTGAGCCCCTGTTTCCGATAAATTAAAATTGGGGGTGGGGCTTAAATACTGCTCTTCTGTTAAGGATTTAATGATGAGATCAGAGATTTTATGCAGTTCCTCTAAATTCTTCTTTGCCTTGGCTGCTAAGCGGGTGCGTATGATTCCAATAGAGAGTAATAGGAGGGTTGCAATGGCAATTTCTGTGATAAGTATGGAGGCTAACAAATAGTTAATATTGAATAATATATTCGATTCCAATTTTTTTTTTCCCTTGTTTATTTGCAGCTCTAGTGAAAAGGCAATTCATCGCAAAGACGCTAAGCGGCGCAAAGGTTCGCAAAGAGGGTAGACAATTCAACAGAATAACTGTATTTTCGCTACTTTTATTTTTTTGTTCTTTGCGCTTCTTTGCGGCGCTTGGCTTCTTTGCGATGAATTGCAGCACCGTAGTTCTACCTATACCTGATTATATGCAAAAACTCTTGTTTCTATTCGTAGAGATCGAGCAAGGCATCCACCTTTCTCAGAAGGATGTTTAGGCTAAATGGTTTAGCGATATAGTCGACAGCACCTTGTGAGAGCCCTGAAACGACATCCTTCTCAGCTGAAAGGACGGTCAGAATTAACACAGGGATCTGGTTGGGGAAGCGTTCCTCGAGTTTTTTTAAAATTTCCAAGCCATCCATATCAGGGAGGATGCGATCGAGAACGAGTAGTGAGATCGTATCGATGTTTCTTTCGTTCATCAAATAGTCTAGTGCTCCTTTTCCTGTTGACTCAGTATGGACAGTTGCTCCCTTAGATTCAAAAGCATTTTTAAGGACCCTAACCAAGTCGTCGTCATCATCAACGATTAGAATATTACGCTTCTTACCCCATAATTTGGGTGTTGAGGGATTAATTGGAGTTGTCATTTTTTGAATTCCGTTTTAATTTTTTTTAGATAATCTTCATATTTGATGATCCAACTTTGTTCAATTTTAGCAACACCTAAAGTGTTAAAATTTTGAATATCAACGATCAATATTTGTTCTAATTCTTTACATAAGAGACTAACAGGCATATAGCCATAGAGTCCAGCGCTTCCTGCCATTTTGTGAATCTGAAATTTGAAATCTTTAAGCGCCTCTTCATTGCCTTGCTTATATATGTTATTAAGTAAATTTTGCAACATTGCAAGTTTCTCTGGAATGGAATTATTATATTGCTCTTGAAGAATTGGCGGAATTCCGTTATCAAAATCTGTCATTTAAAACCTCCAATCCCACTGTGCTCTAATGCCATAGGTTGTATAGTCATAGCTATCATGATAGTAAGAACCTTCTACAAAAAAATTTGTGTAATCCGTTGGGTTATACCCTAAATTAAAAAATGCTTGATCGATTTGATATTCTACAGTAATGACAGGAAATAGTGGAGCTGGTCCAATGATAATCTGCTGCTGGGGATTGACTCCCCGCGTTGTTCTCCATCCGTGCCAGTAGTTGATTTCACAAGAAATACCATTTGTCCATGTTTTATAGCAACGCGCTCTTAACCATTGAGTGAATTGATAAACAAATGAGTAATAACCATTTGTCAGGTGATTCATATGACGATATTCCCCCACGTAGCGACATGTAAGAAGATCTTCAAAATGGGGGACACCGGCTTGTATCCAAGTGATCACATCTTGTTCTTGATTGTGGATCTGATCTTGGTACCAAAGCCACGCAAGATCAGTTCCCACTAAGCATTGATTTCCAAAATCATGTTGATAACCAAATATCGCTGCAGGTCGTATAAAGACACGTGTGTAGCCATTTACAAAATTTCTAAAAATGGCTGAGTCAGTTGTCTCACCAAAGTAAACGGTATTTCCATTTTTTACATAGCGAAATGTTAAGGTTGGCTCAACCTTCGTTCCTCGTTTTGTAGGCAATAGTGCATCAGATGCATTATTCGATATCCACTCCATGCGAAGATCGGCAACACAGGTCCAGAAGGGATCATAAAACCATTCTCCCTTGATCCCCCCTCCGAAGGAAAGAGCATCAAATTGTGTTGTTTCAGAAACCAGAAGTCGTTGTTTGACTTCTAGATATGTTCCACGTGCTGTCAATCTAAAGGAATCGTTGATAGGATAAACGATTCCGGCCTCTCCAACACTCGTTTGGAGGGAGGCAACCCACTTGTGAGTAAATTGATCTTTTTCAGTTTCTTTTACATAATTCCCTTTGGCGTAGAAGGAAGGGGTGACATAGGCGGAGGTATCAAAAAGGGTAGCTCGATTGATTTGATGATCATCACTTAGGGCATCAAGATAGCGAAAATATTGCAAACTTTCATCATATCTGCGCTGGGTAAGCAGTAGGGCTGCATAGGGTCGGATAAGCTCAATATTTTCAGGTGCGATTTCCAAAGCGATAAGAAAATAGCTTTCAGCATATTCCAGATTGTTTAGGAGCACTTCTGTGCGAGCTAAGCCAAACCACCCTTCGATTTCGTTGGGAGTGAGCGCTGCCACCCAAGAAAATTCTGAGAGGGCGGATTCATAATTTTTGAAGAAAAGGTATTTGTTTGCAGCCGCAAGACGGGCATCGGTATAGTCGGGTTTGAGCGTAATCGCATCTAAGAATGCCTGTAGAGCATTGCAGTTGTCCTCGATTTTCCCATATTGAATTCCAAGAAAATAGTAATATTCTGCATTTTTTGGGGACATTTCGATGAGTTGTAAGTAGATTTTAATTGCCCCTAGATGATCCCCTAATTTAGCTAGATCGACAGCAGTTTGAGCAAGTAACTCTTCTTTTTCCCACTTTGTTTTTTTTGCTCGCTTTTCTGTTTCAGCTAACTGTTCGGTGTAGAGGTTAGCAAGTTTAGTATTTTCAATGAGTTCGATATCATCTTGCGCGAGAGTTGGTGTTACAGGAAGTGGTTTTTCTTCTTTTGCTTGGACATGGTGTTTATATTTTTCATGCAATAACAGCTTTCTGGCGCGCTTTAAGCCCTCAAGAGCGTCTGCTTCATCGGGATAGACATTTAGAACGCGATTGAACTCTTGCAGGCTATTAACCAGTGTGAGCTTTTGTTCTTTGGGACTCAATGTGATATTTGGATTTTGGTACTGAGCGAGTAAGGCATACCCTAGTTTAACTCTGAGATCGGGATTATGAGGTTGAAGTTTAACAGCGGCCTTGTATGTGTTGACTGCTTTATGCCAGTCTCCGGCTTCCATATAGGCTTGCCCTAATTCAATGAAGTATTCAGGTACATTTGGATGTGTTGATGCGAGTGCTCCATAAAGCAGAATTGCTGTCGTATTATTATCTACAGGAGCTTTTTGAGCATGAATTAGCCCTGGAATGGAAATCGCATACAATAAAAGTAGATAGACCCAATGTTTATACACGATAGATTCCGATTTTGAGGTCTGGTTTAAGGGTAAATAAAATTTGCATGGCATCAATTGCTGCCTGGAAAATAGCATTGATTTAAAAAAAAAGAAAATATAATTTAATGAGCCAAAGGACAAAACAATAAACGAAAAGGGTCTTCACACTCTGAAAAACTTAAGGATAACAAGTATTGGAAAGTCATTATCTATGAATGAATTATGACTTGAAGGGATGAAGTGATCGGAGAAGTCAGGAAAATTCCAGATAGGTAGTGATGCTAATCGAAACTCTATATAGATGAAGGAAAAAAGATGCTTAATGCGCCCGTAGAAATAGTTTATAATATTAACCAACAAGTCAATGAAAGTGATTTTTGGACTAAAACAAAGCAAGAGCTTGCGGCTGAAAAAGACTTAAATGTTTTCAAAACCTGGAAAACAGTCAATAGCATTCCTATTTACCATCCACATGAATGTTTTGATCAATACCGAGTAGAGGTTGAAGTACTTCTTAAAGACAAATTAAATGATGAATGGACAAAGGTATTGAAAGAACCTTTTTTGGGTCACACTGAAGCAAGCTATGCAACGGCTTCAAAAAAGATCTTTAACGGCACTGTGGAATGTTCTGCGTGGACACTCAAAACTGCACATCATATTTTAACTTTCCAAGCAATGACTGGTAAAGACATTACGGATTACGATCAGATTGTTGAGTTCGGTTCTGGTATTGGCGAGACGGCGCGTATGATCCTTGATATGGGATTTAAAGGCGATTATCTGCTCTATGACCTCCCAGAAACGGTTAGAATACCTGTATTTTATCTTTCTAAATACGATAATGTAAAAGCAATCAATAATTACACCGAGATCCCCCAAGGAAAGAAAACGTTGTTTATTGGGACTTGGAGTCTATCAGAAGTACCAATTAATTACAGAAACCCAATTATATCTCATCTAAAGGGGGAAACAGATTATTTGATCATATTCCAAAAGGCTATATGGGGCTACGACAATCTCACATATTTCACTGTTGACTTCCCTATGCTTTCGAATTCATATATTAAGATCCAACAGATTCCTTGGCACGCAGGGTGGGGCGGAAATTATTTCTTAGTTACCACGAAATAGATAAATCGATGGTCGGCTTCTGAGTTAACAGGAAATCAACTTGCCTCCGGTGTCTATATAAAGAGACAAACAGGTCTAGAGCTTCAGCAACCAGCTGAAAAACAGACGAGAATTTTTATCGATAGAACTTGAATTGAAATGGCATAGATACTTGTAGTTGTGAGTCCGAGCCTGCGAGGACTCACGAACACGACTGTCTAGTCATAAAAAAAATTAAAATTTAACAACTTAGTTCTTTACTTAACAATATTGGGATTTAGTCTACACTTCATATCTAGATTGGTTTTTATTTTGTTTTTTTTGTTGGTTTAAATTTTATTTTGTGTTATAACGATCTAAGTTTTAGTTTTAATAAAAATTTTATAAAGGAGAATTTTATGTTGCCAGTAGAAGACTTTCCACTAACACCATACCAACAAGTCCAACAAGACCCAGCTACAACAGGGAAATTAGGCTTTGAGAAGAGTATTGAAGAAAAAGCGGGGAAGTTAGCAACAAGAGTAATAACGAACTGTGCTACTAGTCGTTTGAAAAGCGCCGCATTCGGAATTCTCGTACTTCCAGTTTTGGCCCCACTTTTGTCTATCGTTTGTTTAGTCGCATCTGTTGTATTCTTGGAAAAAGCAATTAGAGAGAAAGACACAAAACATTTAAAGAATGCTGGCATTCTCTTTCTTGCAGTTCCAGCTACTCCTCTTTTTATTATGGTTAACGCACTTTCTTTAGGTCAATTTTTCCACTATTTAGCATGTAATGATGGTGTGGGTAAAGAGGCTATCCGAGAGCAACAAGCTAACGCTGAGAGCGCTAATGCTTTGAAGCAAGCTCGTCTCGAAGAACAACAATCAATTCAAAGCAACCAGCTCCAAACACATCACCCTATCATCGCGTTTAATTAAATCCTATCAGGTCAGTAAGGACGAATGATTGAGTCCTTACTGATCGATTCTTAGTCACATTGTTTGAAATAATTTATTTGCATAAAAAGAGATAAGCTGTGAAGGTAGGTGTGAACCCATTAATTTAGGAGACACCTATGAAGATTCAAAAATTATTCAGAACTTTTGCGATTGCTTTTGGTTTAATCGCAGCCCCCTCTTTCGCATTTTCTGCGAGTACTGCAGCTGTGAGCGATACGCACGATGAAGGATATAAAGTTATCCACGCTGATGAATTGAAAAGCTGGATTGATTCTGGTAAAACCATTCAGATCGTCGATGCACGCCCTAAGAAATTTGATGAGGGTGTTGTGATCAAAGGTGCAGTATTTTTGCCTTACGATTCCAATGATGCTCTTATTGCCAAAACACTTCCTTCAAAAGATGCTGTCGTTGTTGTTTACTGTGCCAATATCAAATGCCCAGCAAGCACTAACTTAGCGAAAAAACTCCATTCTTTAGGATATAAAAATCTTTATAAGTATCCTGAAGGAATTGCCGATTGGATGGATAAGAAACTCCCCACCTCTCCAGCACCTAAGTCATAAAATAGAAACGCCGAGAGTGAAGGTCCTTCACTCTCGGCGCCAATCCAACAATCACTAGAACTGAAGATTCAGTCTAGTATTGTGGATATGTATAAGGATCGGTGTAATAGTAGTAGCTTG
>Ga0207012_1027_pt1 | contig 44045 bp, 38 predicted proteins | sample Alteio_BWMinCont_80_FD_153471 | JGI IMG/M metagenome (GOLD analysis project Ga0207012, IMG submission 153471) | Enriched cells from forest soil in Barre Woods Harvard Forest LTER site, Petersham, Massachusetts, United States -... | ecosystem: Environmental > Terrestrial > Soil > Temperate forest >...
TACTGTAGAGCATGGCTCACCGTACATGATGGACTTAACCACAGGTTTAAGGTGGTAAGTGGCCGCTACGTATGCAGCGTCGGGTATGGGGGTATCGCCACAACCCTTTATCACTACACGCTTGTCTGTGTATTCTTCTATGTTTATGTTGTTTATGCCATTCAGTACAATGCTCTTCTTCAGTTCTTCAATGGTACCAAAATATACACTTTTAGCAACAGGCTCCAGGTAGTTGGCCGCCAGCATATAGGCCCATACGGGTATTATAGCATCTACCGTGCAGCTTAGCGCCACTTGTTTGCCTGCATACTGTGCCCAGTCGTGAGTTTGCAATGCTGCCCGGTAATCTTTCTCGCGCAGTATCAGTTCCATGTACAGGAATGGTTTCAGATCGAATAACACCAAGTCCTCATCTACAGGTACATATTGCGCCAGATCGAGCGTAACAATACCACTTTCAACTACTTTATTTACTATCGGTTCCATATCTACAATGCAAATTTACGGATATATAACGGGAGGTGGAATTTGGTATTTATAGATTTAACGTTAGGGGGTATAAGAAAATCCAAATGACGTGCAGAAGCCGTGCATAAAGTAAAACGCTATACCCAGCCGAGCTTTTTATATCCTTCAAAGCCTACTTTTAGTGCGTGCCTTATATCAGTCAAAAGAGCATCATCAACTGCTTTAATGTGAAAACAAGATTTACCCTTCAGGAGCTTCAGCAAGTTTGATGACAGCTGCAGACGGATGGCATCACTACAATAGATAGGCATAAAATAAAAACCTACATAGCCACTTTGTATAATCAATGCGCTGAAATCCATTTCCTTGCGTGATTTGCCCAAAGCTACAATATTCTCTTTTTCGGATACAAGTTCATACTTGCCTTCCATATCAAAACGAGCCTTTACAGGGCCTTTTTCATAAGATTTCAATTCGTTTTTCAGCGTATGGAAAACATGAAGGAGTTCATCCTGTGTGAGGCGCGCCATAGCATAAAGTATGTGTATGTAAAGTAGAAAAATAACAAAACATACAGCGCGTTAAATTTCAGTAATCATTTTCTTTTTACCGTTGGCGTGCGGGTAACATTACATAGCTTTAACCAACTTAAACACAAAACTATGGAACTGAATATTGGAGACATCGTATTGCTAAAATCGGGAAGCATCCCCATGACGATTATTGCCAAGAACGGCGAAACAGTACAAACACAATGGTACAGCGAAGAAGATGGCGCGTTCCCTACCATGAACTTTGTATCGGCTGCACTAGAAGTTATTGAAGAAGACGACATGTACGATGATGAAGATGAATTTGAAGAAGAAGAGAATGCAGGTGAGTAGTTTTTAGACTGGAAAATATCATACCAAACCCGCTACCAGCAATGGTTTTGCGGGTTTTTTAAAATATTTTTTGGAAGTTTGAATTTTGTACCATTACCTTTGTGCCAGTTCTTTAATATCTCTTATCAAGAAAGGCAGAGGGTCATGGCCCTGTGAAGCCTTAGCAACCTCCTCAATGAAAATTGAGAACTGGTGCTAATTCCATCCCACGTAAAAGTGGGGTAGATAAGTCAGAATGATTAGTTTGCCTGAATAACGTGTGCACGCGTTTCTCAATATAACTTAAGCTCCTCTGATTTATCGGTGGAGCTTTTTTTATGCGCACAGGTTTCCTGGACGTGTACAGAAGTTCTCCCGGTAATTTCCTGGTAAGTGGTATGGAAAATTGTAAACAATTTTTAACCATATTTAATTTATACCAGACAATGAGCAATGCAACCAACCTGATACACAGTATTCCGGTAGATGAATTAACAGGCTCCATTTCAGTACCAATTTACCAGACCTCAACCTTTGTGCAAGATGAGCCGGGAGTGAATCGTGGCTATGATTATGCCCGCAGCAACAACCCAACACGAGCCACGCTTGAAAAAATAATAGCTACTCTTGAAGGCGGCAAAACAGGCGCCGCATTTGCCAGCGGACTTGCCGCTATAGATGCAGTAGTGAAACTGTTGCAAAGCGGTGATGAGATACTTGCAGTGGACGATATATACGGCGGGGCTTTCCGCTTGTTTACGCAGGTATATGCCAAGTTTGGCATTACAGTGAACTATGTAGATACTACCAATGCAGACAATGTAGCTAAAGCCATAACACCAGCTACCAAGCTGATATGGCTGGAAACACCTACCAACCCCACACTAAAAATAAGCGACATAGCTGCCATAGCCGCCATAGCAAAACAGCATAACATATTGCTGTGTGTGGACAGCACATTTGCATCGCCGGCATTGCAACAGCCTATAAAGCTGGGAGCTGATATAGTGGTACACAGTGCAACCAAGTACATAGGCGGGCACAGCGACCTGATAGCAGGACTTGTGGTTTGCAAAACAGAAGAACTGGGCGCGCAAATAAAATTTTACCAGAACGCCAGCGGCGCTATACTGGGCCCACAAGATAGCTGGCTGGTGATACGCGGAGTAGAAACCCTGTACCTGCGCATGCAGCAGCATTGTAAAAACGCACAGGCGGTGGCAGAGTTCCTGCAAACACACCCGGCTGTTGATAAGGTTTATTATCCCGGCCTGGCCACACACCACAATCATGATATAGCTGCGGAGCAAGCAAGTGGCTTTGGGGGTATAGTTTCTTTTACACTAAAAATAGATACGGCTGAGGCTGCCAAAGATGTAGTATGCGGCACACGTTATTTTAAACTGGCCGAAAGCCTTGGTGGTATAAAAAGTTTGCTTTGCCACCCCGCAACCATGACCCACAAAACCATACCTGCTGAAAAAAGACATGCAGCCGGTGTTGCTGACAGCCTGGTACGCCTGAGTGTAGGTCTTGAAGATGCAGAAGACCTGATAGCAGACATTGCACAGGCGCTGGATAAAGTAATACCTGCTAAAACAGTAACAGCACACAAATATGAAAGCGCAGTGCTCTAATGCTATGACGATGTGGATAGCAGATAATTGAAATGAAGAATCAACCAATTTAACAATAACAACAATAATAATAAACGACCATAGTAATGCCAGAACAAAATGAAACAAAACTGAACATAGGCCTATTTGGATTTGGTGTAGTGGGCGAGAGCCTGTATCGCGTTTTGCAGACGAACAAATCGCTGAATGCGCAGGTACGCAAGGTGTGTATAAAACACGCAGATAAAAAAAGGAATGCTCCTGCCGAACTGTTTACAACAGACCCACAGGACCTTTTGAGGGATGACAGCATCAACGTGATAGTAGAGCTGATAGACGATGCCGATGCTGCATATCTAATAGTAAGCGATGCGCTAAGCAATAAGAAAAGCGTAGTGAGCGCCAATAAAAAAATGATTGCCGAGCACCAAGACGAGCTGTTGGAGCTACAACGCACCTACCATACTCCATTCCTGTATGAGTCTGCATGTTGTGCGAGTATCCCTGTAATACGCAACCTGGAAGAATACTATGATAACGACCTGCTGCAAGGCATAAGCGGTATAGTGAACGGCAGTACCAACTACATACTGACCCGTATAGCAGAAGACGGCCTTACGTTTGAAGCAGCACTGAAACTGGCGCAGCAGGAAGGCTTTGCAGAAAGTAACCCTGCCCTTGATGTAGAAGGTATTGATGCGGTGAACAAGCTTACCATATTGCTAACACATGCCTATGGTACGGTAGCATTGCCCAAAGAAATTGTACATACCGGCATACAGAACCTGCACGCCCATGATGCAACCTACGCCAAAGAAAAAGGTTACGAAATAAAGCTAGTAGCCCAGGCCAAGAAACTGGAAGATGGAAGTGTTGCTGCTTTTGTGCTGCCACAGTTCCTGAAGAAAGATAACCAGCTGTACAATGTAAAGAATGAGTACAACGGCGTTATTATAGAAAGCGGCCTAGCCGATAAACAATTCTTTTATGGTAAAGGTGCGGGTGGTTTTCCAACAGCATCGGCTGTTTTGAGTGACCTTTCGGCACTACGCTACGACTATAAGTATGAATACAAGAAACTACGCTACCAGGAACCCGCTGCGCTTGCACAGGATTTTTACCTGAGAGTATATGTAAGTTTTGATGGCTTGTTTCATGTACCGCATGAACTGTTTGAAGTGATAGAAGAGTGGAGCAGCAATAACAAAAGATGTTCTGTAATCGGTATCATCCGCTTTAGCAAACTGAAGGATGAAAGCTGGTGGAAAAAGAAAAATACATCACTGATACTGATGCCGGATGCTTTTGCAGATTTTGTGCCTGAGCTAAAGGAATCATCTGCATCAGAAATGTTTATGGTTTAAAACCTTTCTGCCATACCCAGCCCAAACAATGCATAATCATATATAGCCGGGTCTTCACGATTTAACAGGCGCAACTGGTAAGTAAGGTGCAATGCACTTTGCCAGTTGGCCTTATTCTGATCGAGAAGGCCCAGGCGGTGGGCTACCCTGGCTACATGCACATCTAACGGGCATACCAACTGGCGGGGGTGTATCTTCTTCCATAGTCCGAAATCAACGCCGGCATTGTCCTTGCGTACCATCCAGCGTAAGTACATATTGATGCGTTTGCAGGCACTTTTGCGTTGTGGGGTAGCTATGTGCTTCTGGGTGCGTTGCGGGTGTTCCTCTGCAAAAAAGTAATCGTGAAAATGTATGATGGCTTGCTCTACAGTATCTTCTGTATAAGCAGTACCTGGAACAAATGCATCTTCAAGCGAAGGATATTGTTGATAATGCCGGGTGAGAAATTCAATAAAATACAGCAGGTCTGTAGCATTGAACGTGCGGTGTGTAAAATGTACAAATGGTTTCAGATCGATATCCTTATGGTTAAGGATAAAATCGTGTGGCGCATTGTCCATCCAGCCCATCAGCTTACGGCAATTGTTGATGATGGTGGTGCGATTGCCCCAGGCCAATACAGCTGCAAAGAGTCCTGATATTTCAATATCCTGCAAGCGGGAGAAACTATGGGGTATTACTATAGGGTCCTTATCAATAAAACCGGGTTGGTTATAGAGCGCAACTTTTTCATCAAGGAGTCGTTTCAAGTCTATTATTCTGTGTTCCATCTCAGTTCAAGTTTCAATTGCTACTCCTGCTTTTTCGCCAAATATCCAGTTCGTTTTTCTCTTCCTGCAATCTAAATATTGTTTCCAACCCAAAGAAACCACATGGTTTATCCAGAAGGGACTAAAAATAATAGGGGCTGAAAATTTTCAGCCCCTACATTGCATCAATTCAAGTATTTAAAATATTCCAAGGAATTTCTTCTTTTTCTTTACCAACCTTACTTTGATCATTGCTATATCTTTTGTAGGGCGATTATTTTGGTCGCAGGCCTGGGCAGATATTTTATCTACTACATCCATCCCTTCTATTACCTGGCCAAACACGGTATAACCGCCATCCAGATGAGGGGTACCGCCTTGTGTTTTATAAATTTCGCGCTGGGCTGCAGTGTATTTTGCACCACGGGTTCTTTCCACATTGTCCAGCTCAGCATCGGTAGCGGGCTTGCCGGTAACTATATAGAACTGGCAACCACTTGATTCCTTTTTAGGGTTACCGTCGCGTGCCATACCTACGGCACCGCGTATGTGACAATCTTCAGTATTTATCTCCGCAGGTATGCGGTAACCGATCTCCCCGTTGCCTAGCATGGCTCCAGGTTGTGCATGTTTAGACTGCGGGTCGCCACCCTGTATTACAAAATTGGGTATAACTCGATGAAACAGTGTACTATCATAAAAATGCGATTTAGCCAGTTTGATCATGTTATCGCGATGCTGGGGTGTATTGTTGTAGAGCAGCATTACAATTTTACCATATTCAGTCTCGATAGATACTTTGGTTTCTTTTTGAGCGTATGCAACCATGCCCAGGAAGCATAAACAGGCGATCAGCAGGCTTTTTTTCATTTACAGGTGTTTAGAATTTTGAAAGCACATAATTACAAAATATTGAAGATAATGTGGTAGAACAATAGGATAAAATTGAAAAACAGCCTGCCAGGGTGTTACTTATAATGGTTTTTGTATTAGCCAAACAAAACATACCTATTTTTACAACATGTATTCAAGCAGATGCCAGGTGTGCATGGAATTATTTTATTATAAATTTAATTATTATTTATTTTTGGCTTGTTTTTTGCTATTAAAACTTTAACGAATTTTTTCGTCCGTTATTCTCATGAATAAATTTTACAAATCGGCGTTATTAATATTTACATTCGTTACTTTTTTTGTATCTGTACGAGCACAGACGCAGCTTGAGGACGTAGTAAATGCTATAAAATCGAATAGAGTGTCTGATATGACAAAATATTTCGATAATATAGTACCTATTACTATTAACAATGTGCAAAGTACTTATAGCCGCACCCAGGCAGAACTTGTACTGAAAGATTTTTTGGGTAAGAATACCCCCATAGATATAACTATACTCAATAGCGGCGCGCCTACCCCTTCCTCAAAATTTGCCATTGGCGACCTTAGCACCAATACCGGTAAGTACAGTATTTACATTCTTTTTAAGCTGAAAGACAATACCAACTACCTGCTACAGGAAATAAGGTTGAATAAAGAGTAATTTTTAGCAATTCAATTTCATCAAAACCTGATCTACATTTCCTTACTTTTTTTGATGCCAAAAAAAGTAACAAAAAAAGGCAGTCGGCAGCGATTACCGCTGCTACCGACATAGCCTTGTGCAGGCTACAGTACTACTGTTCTGCCCAGCTAAACAATGCCACCTCTTATCTGTACACATCCACGAAGCGTAGGAGTAACCCTACAGGGTAGACCATGATAACCTGCTCAAATTAGGTGTCTAAAGGTATTATAACTTGGCCGAGCATTTAATGGCTAGTCAGTGTTTTGCCTTTGGGGTATTTAATGGTGTAACCCAACTTCAGGTCTTTGGCCTCGTTTGCATTTAGGGTGAGGTGCCAATTGACTTCGCCTGTGGTCTCATTGTAATTGCCGCCACTGGTTTCAATATCTTCAACACTTATGTCTTTATCGGTGCTTACGGGTACCTGGTCTGCAACAACAATATCTACCGGTTGTGCATGGGTATTGCGTACTGTGATAGTATAACCATATTGTTCTTTTACGTTTGAACCTATGGTTTTTGTGCTGCGCATTTTAGTATCCTGTACGCGTTTCACTACAATCTTCTTATCTCTGCCCAGGGAGAATGTGAGGGTGTCGGTAACGGTGTGCAGACTTATGTATGTTTGACCAACATAAGTACCGCCAAAATAGATATTGGCACTGCCGGGAGTTATATCCACATTGCCCCAGTCTGTAAGCTGCGCTTGTAAATATGCGTTATTATCTGCTTTAGGATAAACATAAAACCGGTATGTAACAGGTAATTTCTGCGTATTAATATCGACCTGCTGTTTCTGGCCTGCCGGGATACTATATGGTACCTCAATATCATAAGTGGTAGCTACCGGAGAAACGAATGTCGTGGCCATGTTACGTGTAGGCTGTATCCGATCTTCGATCACATTGTCCATTTTTATGCTACTTTTTGCAAAAGCAGCTGGCGCAGCGGAGTATATACCGGGCTGATAAAAAGACAGATAGTTTGAACTAAACTCAGGTGCAGTAGCATTTTCATTTGGGTTGCCTGTAGATAATGAGATACTTACATTTTCCCAATTGACACGAGTGCCCTGGAAAATGATAGCCTTATGTGCAAGTATTATAGGATCTCCAATTTTAACTGTACGCATGTCGTAAGCAGATTCCCAGCTCCCATCGGTAGCGATGTAATTTATATAAGCTGTTATGGTTGCAGCTTGCGGAGTATAAAACTTAACTAATACTTCGCCACCAGGTAATTTTTCCGTTCCGGGCACCTCATTCTTAAGCCTTTCCACCTGTGTATCCATTTGCTTCAGCTGATTCTCCAGCGCACTTTTTTCATTTAGCAAAATGCCCATACGTGTATTTACTACTTCGAGCATTTTCTCCAGCACAGCTATGCTGAGATCCGCATTATTCCCAGATACTTTTTCATTCGCTTTTATAATAGCTATCTGCTCTTTTATTACGCTTAGCTTATTGTCTTTTAGCTGACGTTTTGAAATAATTAAGGCGAGACTGTCTTTATATATTTTAGTGATCGGATTTATAGTAATGTTAGTATCAGAATACATATCCAGAAAAGAAACGGATTGTATGATGACGTTGCTGTTGTCTGTACCTACGGTTATGCTTTCGCGGTTTATATAATCGGACATGTTGGTGAACAACACCTGGGTTTCTCCCGCCTGTAACGTTACTTTGGCTGTATTGTCCATCTCTGTACCTCTGAAAAATACAGTTACATGTTTAGGGTTCATCTTTATTGTTTGTTGGGCATTCAGAGAATTGGCACCAAGTGCCAAACAAATTAAAATAACAATGGGGAGGCGATACATAAGACACAGTTTTATAGTAAGACGAGCCAAATTAGTTATTCCATGGGTGGGGATGTGTTAAAAATTTGGGAAGGAGAAAGTTATATCCAAGAGGGCTTCGTTATAAACATTAAGCAGCTTTTAAAATTGCCTGAAGTACGGACGGGCAACCACGGGGGAAAATGGCCATGGCACAGAAGTGAGGATAAGGAGCAGTCCAATAGAAAACCAGATAAGCATGGTTTTAAATTTTGCGTGGTCGTTTGGCTTTCTCTTAGCAGCTGCGGAGCCTATTGTAATGCACACAATTGCTGTAACCATAACAGTGATGTGCTCCATACCAAAAAACCTGGTTTCCCGCTCATGAACTGCCACAGCATAGTTGCGCCAGAAATATTTGATAATGGGGCTTTGTATATACAGTAGTATGCCCAGCACCAATTGTATATGCGCAATGGTTGCAGTATAATGCCTCACCCTATCATCGAACTTTGTAAACACAGCCTTCCTGGCATAGCCTTTTGCTGCGCGGTATATGGCGTAGATGAGGCTGACCAGTACCAGCCAACGGAATAAGGAATGAAAGAATAAATAGAACAACAAGTTAGAAAACATATATAGTTCACCAATAAAACTTGCTTACAGCATTCAACTTTCTGCTACAGTGTTGTCTTCTTTTACCCACCTGCTTTCGTTGAGGTGTGTGATGGTTACCGGTATGTTGTAGCGTGCTGTAATATACTTACCTAACTGCTCTGCTGCATATACAGACCTATGCTGACCACCGGTGCAGCCAAACGCTACTGTAAGCTGCTCAAAGCCACGGGCCAGGTAATCTTCTACGTTCATAGACACCAGTGCAAACACATGATCGAGAAACTCCAGCATAGTTGTTTCTGTTTCCAGGAAGTGCTTTACTTTTTCGTCTTGTCCGGTAAGTGTTTTGTAGGCTGCGTAGCGGCCCGGATTCAGTATTCCCCGGCAATCGAACACGTAGCCACCACCATGTATGCTCTTTTCTTTTGGCATGCCCACTTTGTAAGAGAAGCTTGAAATATTGACCACAAGCTTACTCTCTGTATTGGCGTGGGTGCGTATGTAGCGCTCCTGCATCTCTGTAGTAGAAATCTTCTCTAACAGATGCCGCATTTCAGGATAGGCCGGGATGGAAGGATGATTGCTAAGAAATGTTTGCAAGTTCTTTAATGCAGGGCCTATGCTGCTGAGGAAGTGTGGCTTATGCTGCAACATTCCCCTGAAGCCGTAAGCACCCAACACCTGCAACAGGCGCAGCAATACAAATTGTGCAAACCCACGGCGAAAATAGATCTCGTCCATACGGGGTACGTGCAGGTCGTTAAGGGTGGTAATGTAACCGTTGAGCAGGTCTTCCTTCCACGCCTCGGGCAGTTGCGCCCTGGCTTGCCATAAAAGCGATGCGATATCGTACTGTGGCGGCCCCTGCATACTGCCCTGGAAATCTATAAAATAGACCTGGTCTTCCACCACCATTATATTGCGGCTCTGGAAGTCGCGGTACATGAGTATTTGTGGCTGTGTGCGGCCCAGCTCCTTAGCCAGTTCCTCCATCTCGCTTATGAGCGCTATCTTATCGTAGGGTATGCGCTGCAGGTCGGCAAAGTAATATTTAAAGTAAAGCAAGTCGGCCATTATGGCTTTCTCGTTGAACTGATTGCTGGCAAAGCATTGTTTATAATCTGCTTCGCGGCCAGCTATCCACTGCACGCGCGCCAGTTGTGCCAAGCTTTTATGATAGTATTGACGTACGTTGTCTGTAAAGCCTTCGGCCATCAGCATATCAAACAGGCTGGTGGTACCCAGATCTTGCTGCAGGTAAGACTTGCGGTCTTTACTTACTCCATAAACCTGTGCTACATTTATCTCGTGCTTGCGAAACAGCTCAGTAAAATAAAAGAAGGTATTGTTTTCTGCTACATTCTGGTTGTGGGTGCCAATGGCGGTAGTTTTGCCATTGCTAATGCGGTAATACCTGCGATCGCTGCCCGATACAGGCAGCATTTCTACATGCTCGGCGGGTTTGCCAAAGTGTTCTTCAAATAATTTTTCCAGTCCTGCTACAATAGTTGCCTGCTTACCGTTGGTCATAGTTCCTTTTTAGGGTATGTATAAAAAAATACTTCTTTCCCTGCACTGCTGAAATCAGTCCAGTGTTTTGCTTCCACATGTGTTGCTACTACTGCCCCCGTAGGCAAGTCATCTACATCAAATTCGGGTGACAGTTGGTTTGCAAAATCGCTGGTGCCGGGGTTGTGCGCAATTATCATAATTGTGCGCATGTCATCGTCTGTTTCATAGATCACCTCTTCAAAAACAGCCGGGGTGCAATGATACAGATCCTTCACAAATTTTATTTTACTCTTATCGTAGCCCAATACCCCAGCCACTTCTTCGGCAGTTTGGCGGGTACGTTTTGCCGGGCTGGCTATTATAAGATCAGGGACCAGGTTTTTCTCCTTCATTCTTATGCCCATATCAACAGCATTGCGGTGCCCACGACCTGTAAGGGAACGGTCGTAGTCTAACTGTCCCTGTTCCTGGGCATTTGTTTTTGCATGGCGCATTACAATTAAAGTTCTTTTCATGATTGTTATGGTTTATAGTATTTCAAGCGCATCTGTTCCCCATCAAATTCGCCATAGCTGTCGTATCGCAGCCAGTCGCCCAGGTTTACATACAGACTATTTTGCGGTAAAGGGAACTCCATTGCCAGGTGCCTGTGCCCGAATATAAAGTAGTCGAAATACTCGACCTCCAGTGTTTGCAGGCAAAACTGCACCAGCCATTCTTTCTCTACTCCCAAAAAAGGTTCTTTTTCTTCGGTTTCGGCGGTATGTTTTGGTCCCAGCCTGCTGAACCAGCCGGCCAGTCCCACACCAGTATCGGGGTGCAGCCGGCGGTACATCCATTGCGATACGGGGCTGCGCAACACTTTTTTAAGCACTTTGTAACCATTATCACCCGGCCCCAGGCCGTCGCCATGTCCTATAAAGAATTTTTTGCCGTTAAATGTGCGTTGTATGGGGTGGTGGTGTACCGGTATATTCAATTCTGTTATAAAGTAATCCTTCATCCACAAATCGTGGTTGCCGGTAAAAGCTTCTATGTGCATACCGGCATCGGTAAGCGCCGCCAGTTTGCCCAGAAAGCGAGTATAGCCTTTCGGTACTACATTCTTATACTCAAACCAAGTATCAAACATATCCCCTACCAGGTATATTTGTGCTGCATCTTTGCTCACCTGATCCAGCCAGTTGCATACACGCCTTTCGCGGGCTATGCTGGCAGCATGGTTGGGTATGCCAAAGTGAAAGTCTGAAGCGAAGTATATTTTCTTTCCGTGCGGTAGCTGCATAAATACGTGGCTGCAATTTAATCTTAATTTGCATTATCCGTCAGTTAAAGCGGTTGTATGTACACATAAAAAGCTACTGAAAGTGAGGGAAAAGGGCTTAATGTCATTACAATGTGACGTAATGGCATTATATTTAGTATGGTTTAAAATTTGTCTGCTATAGTCAGGCTCAAAAAATTCCTAAAAATTAGTTTATGAATCCAAACGAATTCCGGAAATATGCCATAAAACATCATGGCATCAGCAGTTTATCATTCGATAGTTATACTGCCTCAATATCTAAAACACCAGTAGGTCTTACACCATATATCATAGAGGAACGCCCTATGAATGTAGCGCAAATGGATGTATTCAGCCGACTGATGATGGACCGCATCATTTTTCTTGGTGAGGCCATCAATGACTATGTAGCAAATATTGTTACAGCACAGTTCCTGTTTTTGGAAAGTACAGACCGTACACGCGATGTACAGATGTACATCAATAGCCCAGGAGGCAGCGTTTATGCGGGACTGGGTATTTACGATACTATGCAGATCATCAACCCCGATGTATCTACAATATGCACCGGTATAGCGGCCTCTATGGCAGCCGTACTGATGGGCGCAGGTACCAAGGGCAAACGTACAGCGCTGAAACACAGCCGCGTAATGATACACCAGCCATTGGGTGGTGCAGAAGGCCAGGCCAGCGATATAGAAATAACAGCGCGCGAAATTGGCAAACTGAAGAGAGAACTTTACGAAATAATTGCCGACCACAGTGGCCAGCCATTTGAGAAAGTAGAAAGAGACAGTGACCGCGATTACTGGATGACGGCTGAAGAAGCTAAAGCATACGGTATGGTGGATGAAGTGTTGCAACGCAACCCGCGCAAGAGTTTTGACGGGCCTTCTAAACCGCTGCAGTAATTATTGTTAGTAAAACATGTATAACAGGCTGCTTTAGGGCAGCCTGTTTTTTTATGCGTCAGCCAGTTTATTCTTATAGGCTTCCTTGCCAATATAGCCCAGGTGGGTATGCCCAAAAGAGTCGTTGTATTTTAGCCCGTAGCCCAGTATGCGATCGAAACTACTGTGGCCATATATAATGAGACCTGCCAGTGTGCAATAGGGCTGCTTTAGATAAAAGCCGGCAACTATAACCAATATTGCGACCAGTTTATGATGGGCCAGGTTGTATATAAAAGCCCCTACTTTGGTATTGACCAGGTAACCGATAGCAAAGAGATCGGGCGCAAAGAACGCCGGTACTATCCACCAGTGGATGCTTATGGGCAGTTGTGAGATAGCGAGTATGGTAAGCGCAAACTGGGCAGCTTCTTCCAGGGCTATTGATCTTTTCATGGCTTGAGATATGTTTTATTGCTGTTCCAAATAACTCTGCTCTAATCTCTTTTTTTTGCATCAAAAAAAGAAACAAAAAAAGGCAGTCGGCGCTCCCGCTATCCAGCGGGACAGGTATTACCTTCTACTGCCGACGAAGCTTTGTGCAGGCAGCAGTGCTACTGTTGTACCGGCTGAACAATTTTACTTCCATCATACCCTGCCAATAAAATGAAGATGCGTCAGTAAAACCAGCATTTATTCAATTGCAGCCAGCACATGGAGCAGAATATGCATTGATTATTATAAAGACAAGTTAAATCTATGTATAACCCATACAGGAAACAAATGTTTTGATAGGTGTTTGACCATACAAAGCCCGGCATTACATAAAAAGCATTATTTTAGCAGCCCTATGCATTTAGACATATCCATTGTTGTACCGTTGTATAATGAAGATGAATCATTGCCCGAGCTGGCAGAATGGATAGACCGCGTATGTGTAGCCAATAGTTATGCCTACGAGGTTATAATGGTAGATGACGGCAGTACCGATAGTAGCTGGCAGGTTATAGAATCTCTTTCTGCCAAGTACCCTGCTATACGGGGCATACGTTTCCAACGCAATTATGGCAAGAGCGCTGCACTGAACGAAGCTTTTAAAGCTGCGCAGGGAGAGGTGGTGATCACCATGGATGCTGACCTGCAAGATAGCCCGGATGAAATACCAGAACTGTACCGCATGATAATAGTGGATGGCTTTGATATGGTAAGCGGATGGAAAAAAATACGCCACGACAATGTAGTGACCAAGAACCTGCCTTCTAAACTGTATAATGCAGTGAACAGACGCATGAGTGGCATACAACTGCACGATTTTAATTGCGGACTTAAGTCGTACCGTCGTAAGGTGGTAAAGAGCATTGAGATATATGGCGACATGCACCGCTTTATACCTGTATTGGCAAAAGCAGCGGGCTTCCGTAAGATAGGTGAAAAGGTGGTGGTACACAGACCACGGAAGTATGGGGTTTCCAAGTTTGGCTGGGACCGTTTTATAAATGGTTTTCTTGACTTGCTATCCGTTCAATTTGTGAGCCGCTTTGGTAAGAAGCCGATGCATTTTTTTGGGGCATTAGGTTCGCTCACATTTATACTTGGTTTTATTATTACAGCATACCTGGTAGTAGAGCGCCTTACAGAGGGCGCTAACTATGGCCTTACCAACAAGCCAGGCTTCTACATGGCACTAACGGCTATGATACTGGGTACTTTCTTTTTCCTTACAGGCTTTATTGCCGAATTGGTGTCGCGTAGCGCTGCAGACCGCAACCATTATCTTATAGATAAAAAGGTAGGTTGGTAAAATTCCTATACACATCCATTCGAGATTTCAATTAATCAGGGCTAAAGCCGAAATATTTATGTCTTAGCGAACCCTAGCTTGAAAGCCAGGGCTTATGCATCAGACAAATACATATCTAAAACCATTTAGGCATCTAACTGTGCATATACATTACTCAATTCCCCTCCAGGATATGGGGCGCATCTACGAAGCGCATAATCACTATGTTTGTTATTTTCTACCAAGCTGTAGCCCCTACAGGGCATACCTGTGTAACCTGATTTATTCAGATGTCTAATTGGTATTACTTATTGGTTCCTTGATTAAGGGCCACTGGTTTTTGCAGGCGATGAATCCTGATAGCAACCGGGATGCAAAAAAGGTGGCAGAATATTGGTTCAGCTTTCTCATGCGACTTAGCTCGTCATTTTATTATATTCTATTGACATACCCCCTGTAGGATAGTTTCAATAGCTAATTTAAATGATATCAGAATCTATCTAAAACTAAAAAACCGCCGTATTGGCGGTTTTTTAGTTTATATGCTGTTCGGCTTTTACCTGATCAATGTTACAGAGCCGCTGTATGTTTTCAAAGAGCCATCGTGGAAGGCTACCCTGATGAGGTAGTTGTAAGAGCCAATACCCTGTTCTACTCCATTGTATGTACCATCCCAACCCTTGTTGCTGTTAGCGCCATCAAAAACCTGTTGTCCCCAACGGTTGAATACGCGGAACTCAGCTATCTTCTGACTGGTGAGGTTAGCTACGTGGAACACATCGTTCTTGCCATCGCCATTAGGCGTGAAGGCCGTTGGTATCTCTACCCCACGCTCATAAATACGTACGGTTACTGTATCTGTATTGCTGCAACTATTGGTATCTATAACCGTTACAATGTAAGCGGTATTGGTATCAGGAGTTGCAAACGGGTTAGGTGCATCAGGATTATCGAGCCCGGTGGCAGGCTGCCATGTATAATAGCGCGCGCCAGGTGAAAATGCAAATATCTGCACCGGTACCTGGTACAATACCATGGTATCTTTTGGTGATACACTTATTACAGGCAGATAATTAATGGTTACTGTAGCCTGCAAGGTATCGGCACATTTATACTGGTCTCCAACCCTTACAAAGTACGTGGTTGTAGAATCTATTGTTACCAAGGTAAAGTCGCAGGTATCGCAACTAAGCCCCTTGTTGGGGTACCAGGCGTAAGACACACCACCGGTTGCATTTAAATATACACTGTTACCAATACACAAAGACGTGTCTAACGGGCCAAGCCATGGGTGACGTACAGATATAGTGAGCAAAGCAGTATCTCTGCGGTAGCAGTAATCTTTGTCTATTATGGTTGCAGTGTATGTAGTAGTTTGGAAAGCATAAGCTGTGGTAGAATCCACAAGACCATTGTACAGGTAATGGCTTGGCGTCCATACCCAGTTAAATTTAGGCGTGGTGTCTTGCGGACAGAAGACAAATTGCATGTTAGGCCTTACTGTATCGAACTCACCAATGCTGCTGCTAAGTGCGCAACCCTGCACTGTCTGATTTGATGAATATGCACTGAAAGACTGATAGGGAACTAGAGTACCCTGCACAATGTCATTACCATTTAACGAAGTATCTGAATAGCATATTTCAACCAGCAGATTCTGGGTAGCGCTCCAGTCATAAGTATTGTCGAGCTGCAAGTAGTTCCACCCCAAAGTGGTTGAGTATGCTTTTGGACCATACACTATTTCCAATGCCGGACTGAACGATGCAGGGAAATTCTGAGAAGTATCTATGAGGCTATCTGCAGTGCAACCCATCTTAATGGTGAAGTTCTGAAATGGCAGTGTACTATTTTTGGTAGTGACATTAAAAGCCAACTGGCTAAATGTACCTGCCCCTACACCCAGTGCAGTGAGTTCTGAAGCGTTAAACAGCATACGTGTGCGGCGCTGCGTTTTAGAACCACCAAACAGTGTGTGAGCAGCACTCATGCTGTCTGTGCCATTGCCTGCCTGGTAGCCCGTACCGCCTGTGCAAACGGTGCCATTTGCACCACAGTTAGTAACCAATGGTGGTGGTGGCAACATTGCAGTACCTGCACCCAGATTAAAATATCCGGGAGCACAAAGAAGATTGGGTGTGGCTGTAGCTGTTACCCCCCCGTCTGATACATAAAACGGAAATACAGTCGGTACCACCTGACCACAGGTATCTGTAATGGCATCGCCATCATGACCCGTGACAATAGAGAGCTGATACAGACCAGGTTTGAGAATAGAAGCAGTATAGAACAGATCAACAGTATCTACCAGCCCTATATCGTTGCAAGAAACGGCCAAAGCCCGGCTGATCTTTATGGTATCGCCAAAGGCATCATTGATGAGGAAGTCACTGCCATCCACATCTACTGTACTGCATTTTACACCCCGATTGAATACGACCCTTGCCCTGTTACAAGCAGGCGTATCAAGACCGACTATTACGGGAGGTGCTGGCGGGGTCATTGTAAATTCTATAGAGTCCGTTATCAACTGGTGATTGGTACAATAGTCAATAAGTGTATTAGTATCGTTACCCACTTTTGAATGCAGCCAATAGGCACCAGGAGCCAGGGCGCTTGAGAACTTAACATTATAGCTAGTGGTAGCTGATATTGCCGATATGCATAAAGAACTTGATGCTGCAATTACTGTTTGTGTTGGAGGTGCTGTGCCAGTGGCTGCAGTAAGATAAAAATCGGAACCATTAGGATCGAGTGTTGAGCATTCTACAGGCACGCTCATGGTTACCTCTATATTATCAGCTGTATATCCGCACTTAGCAACTGCTGAGGTGAATTTAGGCGGTATAGTATCGTGCAGGCAAGCTGTTGAAGAATCGAATGAAATGGTGTAACCGTGAACCGATGAAGAATAATTACTTACCAGGATGGCAAAGGTTTGCCCTGCTGTTACCGGAAAAGATGGGTTGAACTGACCATTTAACAGCAGCGTAGGGTTTTGCGTAAGACCTGTCCATCCGCCAATACCCAGGTTAGGGGCAAAGTTACTGGCCCCATTATTAGCGGGCGGCCCACAAGTGCCACCGTATGGAGGGTAGTAGTTGGGTGTATTGGTTGTATAATTGTATATAAGGCTACAGCCACCACCTGTTATATTCCAGCATGCCCAGTCGTAATCTTCAGTGCCTACAAGGGGCATAATGGTAAAAGAAAGAAACCCATTACAAACCACATTTACCTGATACCACACGCCGTTTTTTTCGCCGGCACCCAAAGCACCGTTGTTACCACCCGGACAGAATACAGTAGTCAATTCATTTATAGTACCGCTACCGGAATAAGAAGTAGTTTGTGTGTAGTCGCCATGACATACAGAAATTGCACCCGGACAATTTTGTTCAGGTTGATTGGATATCTGTGCAATAACAGTACCGTATAACGAGCAAGAAAAAACAATGAGTAAGAGTAAATATTTGCGCATAGAAAGTACTTGCTTGTAATAATTTAACCAATATAATTAAAACTACCCGTGGGTAGTATGTTAATAAAATTTCCGCTTTACCATCATAAATTTAATAAACTTTTCTTATCCTACTATAATTAATATGGCGCGTAGCTATATTACTACCTTAGTAGAAAGCCTTTAAAGCAAAAAAGTTGGGTAACAGGAGTAGAATATTGTCAATATAATTAATTTATTTAAGCATATTGGTGAGTTGAGTTGGTTTTATAGTATTTTCACGGCGCAAAACTGATACTCCTTTGAAAGCCATAATACCTGTTGCCGGTGCCGGTACAAAATTAAGACCGCTTACCTACACACAGCCAAAGGCGCTGATACCCCTTGCCGGCAAAACAATATTGAGCGTGATAGTGGACCAACTGCTGGAGGCCGGGGTAACCGATTTTGTTTTTGTAATAGGCTACCTGGGCGAGAAAATACAACGCTATATAGAAAAAACATACCCGCACCTGAACTGTACTTTTGTGAACCAGACAGACCGCAGAGGAACCGGGCATGCCATATGGCTGACCCGCGATGCTGTAGGGGACGATGAAATGATGATAGTACTGGGCGATACGGTATGTGATTATGATGTACGCGAGGTACTGAATAGCGAAGTAAGCCAGATAGGGGTAAAAAAGGTAGATGACCCGCGCAGCTTTGGCGTTGCAGAACTGGGTGAGAAAGATATAGTGCTGAAAGCAGTAGAAAAACCATTGATACCCAAGAGCAATATGGCCATGGTGGGTATCTATTATATAAAAGAGAATAAAGAACTTTTTGCTGCCCTGGACCACCACCTGCTGAACCGTGCAGCCAGTGAGGGCGAATATCACCTTACCAATGCCCTGCAATACATGATAGAAACGGGCATTACATTCCAGGCTTTTAGGGTGAATAACTGGTTTGACTGCGGTAAAAAGGAATCTCTGCTATCCACCAACGCAATATTGCTGAAGCAAATGGGCGGCGATATTACCGAAGTGCAACACCATAGCTATCACAATACAGTTGTGATACCGCCAGTAAGCATAGCGGAAGGCTGCCACATTACTAACTCTATAATAGGCCCCAATGTAACTATAGGTGAATGCACCACGGTAGAGTTTAGTATCATTAAAGATTCTATCATAGGTTCTTATGCTGAGCTGGAAGAGGTGGTACTTAAAGCCTCCATTATAGGTAACGATGCCTATGTGCGCGGACTAAGCCAAAGCCTGAACATAGGAGATAATACAGAGATAGACCTGGGATAGCTACCACCAAACTAACCAAGGAATGAATATAAAAGGGTTTATCTTTAAGATAAGCCCTTAACTTTTTTACTATGAAGGCACTTTTTTTATTGGCTCTATGCTGCCTGGTATTTTATGCAGGGTGGCACCCCTTCAAATTCACCCACCAGCAACTAAAATGGATGTACAAACATCTTAAAAAGTGTAAATGTTCCAATTTTTCATAACTTTAACTTAATCATTAATGTTAATGCTATTGATAAATGTTTACAATTAAACCTCTATTGCTTGTTTGTATGCTTGCTTTATTGCCAGCATATGCGGCAGCCCAAACCTACTATCCAGTTACTGCTACCACTGGTACACAAGTGGTTAGTGGCTACCATGTCACTATATCTACCAGCGGATCGCCCGGCACGGTAGTACCTGCCAATAACTGCGGAACAGGTCCTTATTTTATAGGAGTTGGCGGTGTACCCAGTGGTTATATTTACACTTTTTCCAACCCTATTACATCGGCAAGGGTGCAGGTCTATGGTTTAAATGATAATGAAGTAGTATCCTTTAAAGTAGATGGCAACAACTTCCCGGTTTCCGGCGGGCCACCAGCTGTGAACCTAACCCCGTACAGCGGTACTTGTTTTGCACCTTATGCTGTAAATTTCGTAAGCGGGAACCTTAGCAGTAATGGTAATCCGGTGGGTTCCAACCCGGGTTCCGGCGTGCAAGTAACCATCAACCAAAGTTCCGGCTTCACATCGTTTGAAGTGGATTATTCTAATACTAACGGAACTACTAATTTTGGCGATGGCCTTACTTATAATATGTTTTTTAGTGGTATCTGCACCAGTTCCACATATATAACCAGCAATGCTATCCATAATACTATTTGTACAGGTAAATCGCTGATGCTGTCTGGCGGTACAGTGTCTGGGGCTACTTACACGTGGTCTGGCCCGGGGGGCTACACATCGCCCAACCAAAACCCCACTATATCAAATATACAAGCAACCCAGGCAGGCTTATACACTATCTCTGCAGTGGTTGGTACTTGCAACTATACCGATACTTCAACCATATATGTAAACCCGTCGCCTGCGGTGCCAGTAGCAACATCAAATGCACCTATATGCTCTGGCAGTACACTTAACTTAAATATTGGTACCATACCTAATGTTACCTATGGCTGGCAGACCCCAAACCATACTATTTCCAGTCAACAGTCATTGACGATCCCCAATGCTACATCTATCGATTCGGGTTACTTTATAGCGTCAGATACTTCCATAAATGGCTGCGTATCGCTGGATACGCTATCTGTGGCAGTAAGCCAGGCTTTGCCACCACCGGGTATTATAGTGACCTCTACTTATGGAGATACCATTTGTACCGGCGGCATCATAACGCTGGTTGCCAATACTACCAATGCAAGTGTAGGATCCACCTTCCAATGGGAAAAATTTCATAACCCTATAACCGGACAAACAGGCAGCAGTTATACCTCCAGCTCAGTTGCCGATAACGACCAATACAGCTGCGTTGTAACCAGTAACCTCGGGGCCTGCCAGGTGCAAAAGACCAGCGAAAGCGCCACAGTAACGATAAGAGTACAGAATGTATTGCCACCACCTACAGTTACCATTACACCTTACCCCACCAACTATGTAACCGGCGATACGGTAACCTTTACCGCACATGTTGCTAATGGCGGGGTAGGCCTTACGTTTCAATGGATGAAGAATGGCAGCCAGGTACCTGGCGCTACCACAAGCAGCTGGCAAACAAATAATGTAGCTCTTGGTGATAAGGTATGGGTGGTGGTGACCAGTGGTTTTCCATGCGCTGCACCGCGTACCGGATCGAGCAATGTAATTGGCGTGGCTGTACCTACATTAAATGGTACAACCGACAACATACGCTTATACCCTAACCCAAGTAACGGCAGCTTTACTATTTCGGGCACTTTAGATATGGTAACAGAAGCCACAGCAGAGGTTATAGATGTAACGGGCAGGGTGATATACAAAGAAAAGTTGCCTGTAAACAATAATGAACTGTACCAGCAACTGAACCTGAATGCCGGCCCGGGGAACTATATTTTAAAAATACAATCGCGGGAAAGCAACTATACTTTACCATTTACTATTGCGAAATAGATGCTGTAGCACTATTCAATAATTTTATTTAAATCCCAATAAGAAACATGCTTATTGGGATTTTTTTATGGATAGCACCGGCAACTATAAAATAATGAGCGAATAAAATATAATACCGTTATACAAGCTATCTTTATAGCAGTATATATAGCCGGCTGAAATCATGCCGCTATCCTCATTAATATAATAGCGCATGATAAAAAGTATTGCCGTCTTCTGCGGCTCATCAGAAGGGTATGATAACGCCTACATGAAAGCTGCCCGGGAGGCAGGCGCTACGCTGGCAGCGAGAAAAATAAAGCTGATATACGGCGGCTCAAAAGCAGGTTTGATGGGCGCTATTGCAGATGGCGTACTTGAAAATAGTGGCCTTGTGACCGGCGTAATACCGGGTTTTCTGAAAACAGTGGAAATAGTACATACCGGCATTACAGAACTGGTAACGGTAAGTAATATGCACGAGCGGAAACTAAAGATGCATGAGCTAAGTGATGCGGTAATAACTATGCCTGGCGGATGGGGCACTATGGAAGAGTTTTTTGAGATGCTGACATGGGGACAACTTGGGCTGCACCGCAAGCCAATAGGCCTGCTGAATGTAAATGGGTATTATGATAGCCTTGCTGCCTTGAATAAGAGCATGGTAACAGAAGGTTTTCTAAAAGAAAATACAGCAAACATGCTGCTCATCAGCAATAACATAGATGACCTGCTGTACCAGATGGAACACTATACGGCGCCGGAAATACCGGAATGGCTTACACGACAAACTACCTAATATTACCAGGAACTATTGATGTAAAATTTCGCGGAGTACGGCAAGTGACCTAATGTTGCCGAGGTGCTGTGTGTGACTGTTCAAATATTCCATATACCAGTCGAGCAGGCGGTAGCGCATAGCGGCATTCATTTCTATATCCTTCAGTTCACTAAGGCTTTCAACTCGTAGCAGGCGGGCCAGCATTTTTGCATCCTCCTCGCTGGCAAAGTGCTGCGACGATGGTTGCTCGCGGGTATAACCACCTTCCTGCAGGTTTAGATGGGGGGTGTCTGCACTATAGCTACCCTTTATATCGTAACCCAACATGCGGCTGCACTGTACAATAAAATACAGCGGGAAATTGGCTACTTCCCGTACAGGCATGCCATCCAGCTGCACATAATAATTGTAGGTGAAATCAAATAGTTCAGGCATGGGCGCTGCTTCGGGCAGCAGGCGCAAAAGCAGCTCGGCAGTGAAGAGGGCCACACTGTTCTTCACGATCTCTTCTTGCAGGGAGTGGTAAATGTAGGCGGGCTGAAATTCGCGTATGTTTTGCAAGCTGCGCTGCGGGCGGTGGTCGGCAACAATATCCAGTAACGTAGCAGGCTGCAGCAGCATAGCGCGGTTACTGCGTACTTTTGCAGTGCGCACCCCCCGTATCATGTACGCTTGTATGCCATACACAGCCGTAAAGATGGTACATATAAGGCTAGTGTCGCCATACTTGATGGACCGCAATACGATACCGCCTGTTTTTTGCAACATATATTACTGGATGAACACCATCTTACCCGCATAGGTCTGTGACCCATCTGTATTGGTAACGAAGATAAGATATACCCCTGATTGCGGCCTGTGACCTGTATAGTCTTTGCCGTTCCATACAGCCTGGCCACCCAGCGCTGTAGTGCGATACACAAGCTGGCCCGTTATATCAGTAATACGAACGTCAGCATTGGCCACTAGCCCTTTTATAGCTATGGTGCCACTGTAGCCGCTAGGTACAGGATTGGGATAGCTAACTACATTACTGTTGGTAGTACCACCCTCTATTGCAGTGCCATGATAGCTTACAAGGCCGAAAGATGTACCGATATATACATCGCCCGTTATAGGGTCGATGGTTATTTTTTGAATAACATTTGCCGGCAATGCGCTATTATCCACTGTAAAGTGGAAAATGATCTTGCTTGCATCGGGTGATAGTAACCATATGCCATTGTCGGTACCTACCCATTTACGGTTACCACCATCTACAGCCATTGCATGCACATTCTCACCGGCAAACAGGTATCCTGCATACTGATCGTATTGTACAATAGGTATAGTGGCATCGCATGGTTGTGTTGTATAACTGCTGGCGCAGCTAATTATTCCTATACCATTATCGGTACCTATCCACATATCGCCATTGTTATCCTGTACTATACTGCCCACGTTATTGCTTGGCAAATTGCCCGATCCTGCACCGATACTTATAGCCATAGCTACATCATCAGTAGGATTATCGGGAGTACCATTGTAATTGTACACAATTACGCCGCCGCCCGATATACCCTGGTACCATATCTGGTCGTTCTGGTCTATGATGAGTGGCCCGGCAGCATTCTGGTAACCGGAAGCCGATGGCCGTGAAACTTTTGTACTTAGCACAGTATTCACGTTAAACTTATACCATTGACCTGCATGTGTTTTTACCAACAGTTCGTGGGGGAGGGAGCCAAGCATTGTCATCCATAAATTATCCTCATGATCGAATCCAAGCCCCATGACCTGGTATGAATGGTTATTATAGCTTTGGTCGAATATTGAATTCTGTTTGAGTATCTGGTAAGAGTAATCCGTTTTAAATTCAAACAGGCCATCCCAAAAGGATCCTGCATATACAGTACTATCACCTTGTATATCTTTGGTGATGGCAACGAAATCTTTCATGGTGTCATAAAAAGGACCGTAGGAAAAATCCTGGTAAGCGGTCCAATTTTCGTTGGCAAAATTGGATATACCTGCACCAGAATTGTTGGGCACATAGATCTGGTTATAACCGCCGTGTGCCACCCAAACGTTTTTGTTGTAAGCAAATATGTCGTAAGAGTTATGGTCGCCAGGGCCATTAGGATAAAAAGCCCCCGTAGCATTTGTATCTGTACGTTTTACCAGACCCTTAAATGCATCGGCAACCCAAAAGCTTTTATCGAGTAACTGTACTGCCTGCACAGGTTGCCCGGCTATATTAAATGAGTCTGAAAGATGGTTGCTTGAATCTATGATCTTGATATTGCCGGCAAACCTGCTGGGTATGTACTCACTGATCAATAATGAATTTAAGCCTGCATCCACATGATTTACTGTTGCTGTCGATTTGTATATCTGGGTCAGTGTATTTTGAGACAATGCAAATACACGTATGGTATCGGCTACATAGATCTTACCATTCACATTGGCCAGCGACCTGTAATTACGAGTGTTTTCCAGGTTGGTCCACACGGCAAAGTCTTGCAGCTGACTATATAAACTTTTTGGTGCACGGTATAGCCCTGAAGGGGTGGCAGCATAATAGTTGGAGTCATCGGCGGTGTAATCTATTATAGGTACAGTTTGACTGTTGAGGGTGAACACGTATGTTTCCTGTATCACCTTGTTGGTAAGATCAACAACTACAACACCCACATCTGTACTCAGGTAGGCAGTACCCCCCTCTATGAAAATATGGTGTATGCTTTTTGTGCCAGGTACGCTTTTAATTTTAAGATCGGGGATGTTGTAGAAAGAATTGTCTTTGAACAAGTCTATATTACCATCCTGGTATGCAAGCACGGTTGTTTTGGTAGCATTGTCATATGCCACACAAGCCATACCCAGGTCGCTCATCCCTTCTACTTTACTGTAAGGTTCCAGCTGCCCTTTGTGATTGTCGAACGTAAAAAAACCTTCGGTACACACTGTAAATATGGTATTGCCGTCGGTAGCCACGCCCAGTGCGGTGCTGTAGGGCAGGTGAGAACGCCAGTAGCCTATAGGTTTGTCTTGCCCAAGGCAACATGTTGCAGGCAAAAGCAATAAAACATATAAATATTTAAATATATTCATGATAAAAGATGACGCTCAAAAGTAAGAAATAAACGCCTATAGCCTGTTAATATTGTACCTTCTATGTAATTTGCAGCAGCACATGGACATGCATTTACCGGGCTCCCGGCCTATTGGCGTTTTTGATTCAGGTTATGGCGGCCTCACGGTCTTCAAAGCAATAGCAGCACGCCTGCCCCAATATGATTACCTGTACCTGGGCGACAACGCCCGTTCGCCTTACGGCAACCGCTCTTTTGATACCGTACACCAATATACACTACAGTGCGTGGAATGGTTCTTTAAAATGGGCTGCCCGCTGGTGATACTGGCCTGCAACACCGCAAGCGCGAAAGCATTGCGCACTATACAGCAGCAAGACCTGACACGCCTTGGCCCTGAAAAAAGAGTGCTTGGGGTGATACGCCCCACCGCAGAGGTGATAGGCAATTATACCCTTACAAACCATGTAGGTGTACTGGGCACAAAGGGTACTGTTAATTCGCTTTCCTACCCCATAGAGATCAATAAATTTTTCCCTGAAGTGCATGTGCACCAGCAAGCCTGCCCTATGTGGGTACCTCTGGTAGAGAATAATGAATACGGATCAAAAGGTGCGGATTATTTTATAAAGAAGAACCTGGACGAGTTGCTGGGTAAGCAACCTGATATTGATACCCTGTTGCTGGCTTGTACACACTACCCCTTGTTAATAGACAAGATAAAGGAACACGTTCCGCCACATATAAAAGTTGTTGCGCAGGGTAGTATTGTAGCAGACAGCCTTGAAGACTACCTGCTGCGTCATAAAAAAATGGCATCTTCTTTAACACAAAATGGCAGCATACGCTTCTATACTACCGATGACACAGAAGACTTTGACAGGCAGGGTACGGTATTTTTCGGCAATGAAGTTAAGTCCATTCATTTGCACGTGTAAACGATTTCTGCTGTTTATATTTGTTGAGTTTTAGCAGTACTTTTCCATATTGCTGGTAACAGTATGCTGTAACTACACCCGGTGCAGCCACTACTAAGCTTGGTAACATAAAAATTAACAGTAATGACACAACCGAATTATAAAGAGCAATTCCCGGCAGCATTCCCTAAGTTGTCGCCCACGCAAATGCGTGAAATAGCAAAAATAGCCAAATGCCGCACCTATCTTGATGGAACAGTGCTCTTTAAAGCCGGCGAAACAGAGTTCAAATTTCATGTGATACAAAAAGGTGAAATTGAGATCATAGACCGGTCGGACTACAAGCCACGTACCATACTTACCCATGGCCCCCTGGAGTTTACAGGTGATATAGCCAATCTATCGGGCAGGACATCGCATGTGGATGCCGTTGCCAAAGGGACTGTTGAAGTATATGAGATCTGCTCGTCTGAATTGAAAATGATCATTAGTGAAAGACCAGAACTTAGTGAGACCATACTAAAAGCATTTATTGCACGGGGCATGGCGCTGAGTGAAACAGGTTTTACAGGACTGCGTGTAATAGGCTCGCAGTATTCAGTAGATACATTCCGTATCCGCGATTTCCTGTCGAAGAACGGAGTGCTGTTTACCTGGACAGATGTGGACCATGATGTACATGCCAAAGAACTGCTGGAACAATTTCATATTACCATTAGTGAAACCCCAATAGTTGCCTACAGCACTGAATGGCTGCTCAAGAACCCATCTAACATGCAGCTTGCAGAAAAGATAGGCTTAAAACATGAGTTCACAGATACACTATATGACCTTGTGATAGCCGGCGGCGGCCCGGCAGGACTTGCAGCTGCAGTATATGGCGCATCGGAAGGGTTGAAAACAATGGTGTTGGAAAAGATGGCACCCGGCGGACAGGCCGGTACAAGCTCCCGGATAGAGAACTACCTGGGCTTCCCAACAGGTGTATCGGGCAGTGAGCTAGCCGCACGTGCTACCATGCAGGCCGAAAAATTTGGTGCGCAACTCAGCATACCATCACAAATAACAAGTCTTTCTTTTGAACATAACCTGAATGTTATTGAACTGGAATCGGGCGAAAAAATAAAGGCCAAAGCCGTGCTTATAGCCAGTGGTGCAGCATACAGGAAGCTAGACGTACCAGAACTGGAACAATACGAGGGCCGTGGTGTATATTATGCAGCCACAAAAATGGAGGCAGATATATGTGCTACAGATCCTGTAACGGTAGTAGGGGCAGGCAACTCTGCAGGGCAGGCAGCCATTTTTTTAGCCAACCGTGTACGCAAAGTATATTTAATAGTACGCGGCGCAGAACTAGCTATTACTATGAGCAAGTACCTGGAACAGCGCATACTGGAGAGTGATAACATAGAATTGCACTTCCATACCGAGATAACAAAAATAGTGGGCGATGGCCATGTGGAAGGTGTAACCATTTTTAATAAAGAAACCAATACCACTGAAGAACTGCAAGTATCGGCCGTGTTCTCTTTTATAGGCGCTATGCCCCATACTGCCTGGCTACCTGCAGAAATTGAAAAAGACGAAAAAGGCTTTATCAAAACAGGAGCCGACGCAGCACGTTCATCCATGTGGAAGGAGCAACGGGCCCCTTACTTTCTGGAGACTACACGCCCAGGCATTTTTGCTGCCGGCGATGTGCGCAGTAATTCTGTAAAAAGGGTAGCGTCAGCCGTAGGTGAGGGTTCTATGGCAGTACAGTTCATCCATGAACATTTGAAAGTGGTGTGAGGAAATGTAGCATTATGTCACCAAAGGCTTGAATACGGAGGTAGGAACGTTTTCCCGTCCTACTGTAGTATTTAACGATAAGGCAGTTATAGAACCTTCGCGGCGCCGACGATTCGGATGGAGGAGAGCAAGAGTTGTAGGGACGTGATATGTTTTGTATGTTGTAGTCATAACCTATTGCAAATGCCTTCCCAAAATGAAAATATAATCCCCGGAATTGTAGAAAATAATCTTTCCTATATTCAAATGGCAGATAAAGTCCTTGAATGGTTCTGCATGGATATAAATTCTGTATTGAGCGAAGGGATAAATGCAATAGACAGAAAGAATAGGCTATTTGTTTCCCAGCACAATGCTGGAGTTGCCATCATCGATCATTTTATAAAAAACAGGCGAAAAGAACTGAATTCAGTTGAATTTACTTGGGTATTTCCTTTGATAATGGATAAGCTTGTAGCAGATAGCTATATAAGCTATAGTAATGTTAACCACACCTATTCCCAAAATTTAAATGGTATTATTTTTTGGGAGAACGGCGGCTATAAAGGAGAGTCTATCCGTAACCGTCAAGTGGAAATAAGAAACCATAATTCATATATCCTGAATTGTATTTTAGCTTTTGGCGTGACAGCGCCATTCCTTTGGTATTCTTTTGATTTAATACAAAAGTATTTCCCTTCATGGATAGACCTTTCTGTTGTGCTTCTTCTTTTATTAATTGGTGGGGTGATAGGAATATCGACAGTATTAGTAGTCCAACAAATAGACAGGAGAAAATAACTATGCGCATGTTAATAGATATAGGTTCCCACTTAATCAAGGGGTTACAGGCTCAAACACATTCAACTGTCATCCTTTACCTCACAGGTTACACTAGCTCAATTGGACGAAACTAAATGTCATATAACAGTTTTATTGTTTAATGAACTTACCCCTCGTTATATATCCGCTGTTATTTACCTGATACAGGTAGATACCTGAAGCCAAATGCTCAACGGGGAATGATATGACCGATGGCGCTATATCATAACTCACTTTGTCTATTATGCGTCCCGCAACATCGCAAATAGCTACAGTAACCGGCCCCTTCTGCATGTTGTTCAACCTGATGTTAAGAATATCATTTGCTGGATTTGGGTATGCAGAAATGCTATTTGCATAATTAACAATACCAACATTTGCCGGTGGCAGAGGTTGCGATTTTAGTTGCACATAGTCAAGATAAAATGCAGTTCCTGGTCTTGAAACCGACCAACTACCAGATTGTACATCTATCCTTATTTCATCCGGGTTGCTGGCGGTAAAAGGTATCTGGAAATATGTCCATGAAGATGCAGCAAAAAAGTTATGGCTGTTACCACCAACATTTGTTCCTGTGTGTGTCAGATCAATATTAATACTTGCCGTATCGGTACCAACCGGCATGTACATGTAATAGCCGGTAAGGGTATCAACGTTCAATGTGTATGGCAGGCCGCCCTGGGGCCCGTTATTACCAATTTGACCTGTAGATATCTGGGCAGGATTACTACTACTGCCACCACCGCCACCATTAGATGCTTGTGTTATAAGCTCTATAGAGTAGCTCCCGGCATAGTGTGTAGTGGACCGCAATACGCTGAGGCTATTCCCATTTTGTTGAAAGTTCCAGCCAAGCGGTATATTGTAAGACTGAGCGATCCAGCTATCAAAACTGCCACCTGCAATTCCCTGTGTTATACCAGAACCTGCAAAAGCCAGTTGGTCAAGCTCCAGCCAACTGCCCGATTGCAGGCCGCTACCAAACACATTGCTTGATGCCGCTGCTATGATAACAGAATCGGGTGCGGTAGTAAGTGTGGCCAGCGGGAAACTAAATGCAGTAAATGCAGATACACTTCCGGTACCTCTAAATTTTATGATATTGCTGGAAATTACTGCACCGGATTTTTTAAATATAACTATTATCGTTGCAGAGTCGTTGCCAACCAGGCTGTACCTGTAGTACCCTGTTATTGCCGTTGGCTGCTGGCTATAAGGTACCCCGCCCTGACCGGTGGTAGGGTCGCCCTGCGAATTTTCTATATAAGCCATTGCCGTATCTGTACCTACGATGGCTGTTTCCATATGGATTGCCTGGCCGCTGTGGCCTGCAACCTGCCATACTGTAAGGCTATCAATGTTTTTAAGGGATTGTATGTTGGAAGTGAACCACCCCGAATCTGGCACACCAAACGGCTTTGAGTTCCAGTTTTCAAAATCGCCATTGGGACAAGCCTGAGCGAAAAGATTGCTATTAATTAAAAACATACACACTAATAAGCATACAAAAAAGGATAGCTTTTTCATAATAGTGATGATTTTAGTTAAAGTAAAGTTAATGAAATTTATATTAAAAAATATAATGTCGCACTAAATATAATTAAACGTCGTAAAGTATATTTGATAATTACCTATTCACCTTGGATACAAAACGGTGAAAGATTGAAGGGCATTGCTTTTTTGAGTTGGAAAGTCTTGCAGGGATATTAGTACAAGTGGAAAATATTTACGTTGTATGGGAAAGAGCAGACTTTGAATAACTGATTTTGCACTATTCCTCCATCCCTTCCAACGCCTCACCCACTATAAAAAAACTACCTGTTATCAGTAATGCATCATCAGCACTAATAGCTTTGGTAGCTGCTTTCACAGCCTCAGTAACGGTAGCGTATGCATCGCCATGCAGCCCGGCTATGGCGGCTTGTTCTTGCAGTTGTGCGGCAGGCAGGGCACGGGGTATTTGTGCGTTGCAGAAATAGTAGGTATTGTCTTTGGGGAAGAGTGCAAGTGCTTCGCCTATTTCTTTATCCTTTACAAAGCCTACTACAATGTGTTTATGTTTTGCAGGTACTTGCGCCCATTGTGCCATCACTTCGGTCATGCCCGCTGCATTGTGGCCTACATCGGCAATGATGATGGGCTTTTGTTGCAGCCACTCCCACCGACCACGCAAACCCGTAAGTTGTTTCACATGTGCCAGGGCCGTTTTAATATCTTCAAAAGAAAGCTGCAGTCCAGCGGTATTTTTCAATATATCGCAAGCGGCTAGTACAGTGATGATGTTGTGGCGCTGGTAGGTGCCCAACAAGTCTGTCTTAAGGCTGTACATCTCCTGCTGTGCGCGGTTCACAGCCTTGAAGTATTGGTATTTATCGTCCTGCTTTATGCGTACCAGGTCCCAAAGCGATTCTGCATAAAACAGAGTGGTTTGGTTGCGCAGGGCGTGCTCAAAAAATACATTCTCAGTTTCGGGTTGCTGCTCCCCTATTACTACAGGTACCATTGGCTTTATGATACCTGCTTTTTCTCCTGCAATTTCAGTTAAGGTATTGCCCAGTATATCTTTATGATCGTAACTGATATTGGTGATGACGGATAGTATTGGAATGATAATATTGGTGCTATCCAGCCTGCCACCGAGGCCGGTTTCTATAACTGCAATATCTACCTGCTGCTCTTTAAAATACATGAGCGCCATAATAACTGTGATCTCAAAAAATGAGGGCTGTATTTCTTCAATCACCTCCTTGCAGCGCTCTACAAAATTCACTATCCATTCGCGGTTAGCACAAATGCCATTTACACGTATGCGCTCACGAAAATCGAGGATATGGGGCGATGTATATAGCCCCGTTTTGTAACCCGATTGCTGTAGTATAGCCGCCAGCATATGGCTGGTGCTGCCCTTACCGTTGGTACCGGCAATGTGTATGGTTTTAAAAGCTAACTGAGGATCGCCAAAAGCGGTACACAGCTTGCGTATGTTGGTAAGATCTGCTTTAATGGCGTCCTTGCCCAGTTTAGAAAACATGGGGAGACGGGTATAGAGATAGTCGAGCGTTTGTTGGTAAACACTATCGGTCATACAATAATTTATGCGCCGGTTTTAAAAACAATGGTTACAGTGCCAAATTGCTGAGGTTGCGCATCGGGGCTGGGGCTAAACTTTGCCTGGCTGAGCTTTTGCAATGCCAGACGGCTGAGTTCGGGACTTGGAGAACTTTGCACACTTTTATCAATGATATTGCCATTGCGGTCCACAGTAACGCGGATCTTTACGGTACCGCCTTCGTGGAAAGAAGCCTCAAACTTATCGGGTGATATTTGCCTTCCGGATAGCGTATGGTTGATGCCGCCAGTACCATTGCCGGGGCTGCCCACATAGTTTGCAGAGCCGGGTGTGCCGCCGGGTACACCTCTATCCCCAGGGCCGGTGGTATTGCCTTCGCCCTTGCCGTTTATGTTTTGCATTGCGCTATTGCCACCTTTGCCTGTACCGCCATTGTATACGTAACGGGGTTGCAATTGTTGTTTCTTATTCTTATCGTTGGCCTGTTGATTGGCTGTCTTTTTAGTTTCGTTATTTGTAAGCGTGCTGTTCCTGTTTGTATTGTTGGCTTTATTAGCCATAGGCACAGCAGGTGCATTCACATCGTTGCTCTGCATCAGATCTTTAGAAGTATTGCTGGATGCAGATGCACTCTTTAAGTTAACAGATACGCCAGAGGCAGGATCTTCTGTGGACATAGGCTGATCTGTACCGCTGCCATTATCGCTAGTGCCCAGGTTCACTTCCATGCCCATTTCCACAGGTGCCACAGCAACAGGCACTTTGTACTGCCAAAGCAGGAATAATAAGAAAAGCAACACATGTACCCCAATTGCCCAGGTGAGCGCTTTAGGATTGATGCTCTGCTCTGCAGGTGCGGATAAATAGCTCATACGGGAATAAAGTTAATAAAGGCCGCGCAAATGGAACTGTTAATTTGGACCAAAAGATTTGCAGCAACTTTATAAGATCACATTGAATGCACCATTTGTAGCAACCAGCGAATCTGCCACGAAGTTAAATGTGCCAGTAATAATATTGTTGCTATCGGTTGCAACAACAATTTGCCCGGATTGGGCATAGTGGCGAACTCCGTTGGCGTAATAGGTGATCGATACCTGGGGCGGTGCAACAGCATAAGTATTGACCCCGGTAAAGTTGGTGATGTAGAATAAAAGCGTGTAGCCTACCCCTCCTATTGTTTTTACTGCCTGTAATGAAACATCCAGTTTGGCGCTATCGCCCGGATAAGCAACACTTGATATGGTGGCGCTGTCTGTAGCAAAATTTAAGTTACCTATACTGGCAGTCACAAAAGGACTATCTACAAATGCTGGAGGAGCGGGTATTGGCGTGGCCCCTTTTTTCTTGCCACAGGCGGCAATTAAAACACATGCAATAAATATCAGGGCGCACTTTTTCATTATTATCTATTGTGGTAAAGATAGGTAAATCATCCGCTTTTGATGGTATTGCCCGTATAAAACGGTGTGCACCTGATATTATTATGCGTTACAAATTATTTTGAATCGAAGCAAGCACTACAGTACTGATTTATTAAGGAAACATTATAAATTTTCGGGGGCGGTGAGCAATTATTGCTAAAGGTGAATAAATTTGTGGTCTGCTAAAAAAACAGTAATAAAATGCATTTTCGGCTTTTTCTATTATCAGTTTGCATTATGGGGTTGCATACCAATGCATACAGTCAGGCCCAAACTGATAAGAATGGCACAATAAAATGGCTGACAGATAAAATAAATCGATATGGGCTGCGGGTAGATATTTCAGACAACCGTGACCAGGCCTTTGAGTACAATAGGGTAACCGGGGACAAACACCATCCTGTATTGGTAGAACGTATTGAATACAGTACCAACTACGAAGAGGATTATGTACACTTTGACGAAGTATCAGGAGTGGATTCTGTATATGACGCTACCAATGTAATACCAGATGCAATAAAGATCAGCGCACGCACAGCTGATAAATCTACAATGAGCAATATGCATTTTGGGATGGCGGTATTGCGGCTCGATTGGAATGCAGAACCGGGTTTATATGGCAGAATGCTAAAGGCATTTAAAGCACTAGCAGGATATAATTATGGAAATACCACAGCCGAGGCTTATTAAAAAAAACAACTACAGGTGTTAAGCAACGGCCTGTAGTTGTCGTAATGTCATTCTTATATCCCTTTTCACTATCCTGCTGCGGCTGAGCTCAATAGTAGCTTTAAGGAATGTTGCCAAATCAGTTTGTGTTGGACTCTGGAAAATTTTTCTTGCCTTGCATTTTTTCAGATATTGGATGGTGCGGTTCTTCATGATGGTGTTTTATACAAGCACATCATAAAAAGTCGTGCCAACTTTTTTAACCCTTGTTATGCTCCTCATTATTCAGTTGTTCCTCCTTTATATTGGCCTCCATTTTTTCCACTTTTATACCCATACGCAGGAAGCCAAACAGGCTCATATATATGTTGGCAATCCATACAAGTGCAAACCCGCTTATAAGGTATCCCCGCCAATCGGCATATAGCATGTGGTACGATGTAATGATGAGGAAAAATATAGTCACATAATGACTGAAGCAGTATTCACACGTGAAGAGGTAAAAAAATTTCCTTTCCAGTAATGTTTTCCCTGTTTTGCTGCGACCTACACAATATTCGCGAGGTTCCCTGAATACTTCTTCGTGAGTTACGGTCCAGGCTATACACGCAATAGGTATTGCCAGGATAAACAACCAGAGTAACTGTATTCCGCATGTTGGCATTAGTTAATGTTTGAATATATATTATAAATAGCGCGCCACGAATCTACAAGGCTTTTAGTGTTTGGCTGTACTTTAAACCGCTGATGAGTGTCATCTAATTCTAAAATTGACACATTCCCCAAATCAAGTTAACTTTGCACATCTTTTTAATTTTTTAGTTTTCTATCCTTTTATATGAGTTTGTTTTCCAATCAGAACCAGGAGTTCACACACCGCCATATAGGGCCGGGTGCACAGGACACACAGGAAATGCTGCATACCATAGGCGTAACCGGCATGGAGGAATTAATAGGCAACACCGTTCCCGCGGCCATACGTATGGACCACGACCTGAACTTGCCGGATGGCATAAGCGAGGCTGAGTACCTGCGCAGCCTGAAAGAGATATCCTTGAAAAACAAAGTATTCAAAACATATATAGGGCAAGGTTATTACGATAACAATACCCCCAGCGTAATACAACGCAACCTGTTTGAAAACCCAGGATGGTACACACAATACACGCCATACCAGGCTGAAATAGCCCAGGGCCGCCTGGAAAGCCTGCTGAACTTCCAAACCATGGTGTGCGACCTTACCGGATTGCCACTGGCAAATGCATCCCTACTAGATGAAGCATCAGCGGCAGCAGAAGCTATGGCCATGTTCTTCCATACCTTGAATAAAGATCATGAGCACCCTACACGCCACAGGTTTTTTGTGGATAAGGATGTTTTTCCACAAACTATAGATGTGGTGATCACCCGCGCCCTTCCATTGCATATTGAAGTGGTTGAAGGCGATTTTAAAACAGCCGTTTTAGATGAAACTTATTTCGGCGCGCTGGTACAATACCCTAACGATAAAGGAAGCATTGAAGATTACAGGAGTTTTATAACCAAGGTGCATAACCACGGCGCTTATGTAGCCATGGCTACAGACCTGCTGGCCCTTACACTGCTTACCCCTCCCGGTGAACTGGGTGCCGATGTGGCATTGGGCAACTCGCAAAGGTTTGGTGTACCACTTGGTTTTGGTGGCCCGCATGCTGCATTCTTCTCTACAACAGATGATTTTAAACGCCAGATACCTGGCCGTATAATAGGGATAAGTGTAGATGCACAGGGCAACCGTGCACTGCGCATGGCGCTGCAAACCCGCGAACAGCACATAAAACGCGAGAAAGCAACTTCTAATATTTGTACTGCACAAGCATTGCTGGCTAATATGGCGGCTATGTATGCTGTATATCATGGTCCTGATGGACTGAAGGATATTGCAAAGCGTGTAGCATTGCTGACGCAAAGCCTGGGCGAAGCGCTGAAAGGCGGCGGCTACAAAGTGCGCAATGCGCAATACTTTGATACTGTAGTTATAGACACAGACAATGTAGCCCACATACGTGCACGTGCCGAAAAGCATGAGATTAACTTCCGCTACTATAATAATGAAACGTTAGGTATATCGCTGGATGAAACAACCACCATACACGATGTACGCACCATACTTGAAGTGTTTGAAATAAACTCTTCTGCGCTGAACATAAATAAAGATATACTGCATACCATACCAAGCCACCTGGTACGTACATCAGAGTTCCTGACACAGCAGGTATTTAACAGCCACCACAGCGAAACGCAGATGATGCGCTACCTGAAGTTGCTTGAAAATAAAGACCTGAGCCTGAACACCAGCATGATATCGCTGGGATCTTGCACCATGAAGCTGAATGCTGCTACGGAAATGACACCACTCAGCTGGGCGCATTGGGGTAAAATGCACCCGTTCGCACCAAAATCGCAAACGGAAGGCTACCAGCAGATGTGTGCAGAGCTGGAACAATACCTGTGTGCAATAACTGCTTTTGATGCCTGCAGCCTGCAGCCCAATAGTGGTGCACAAGGCGAGTATGCCGGCTTGCTCACCATACGCAACTTCCACGAAGCACATGGCCAGGGTCATAGAAATGTGATACTGATACCTATATCTGCACATGGTACCAATCCTGCATCGGCAGTGATGGCAGGCTACAAAGTGGTGGTAGTAAAGGCACTTGAAAATGGTTATATAGATGTTGAAGACCTGAAATTAAAGGCTATACAACATTCTGGCAACCTGGCAGGTATCATGATCACTTACCCATCTACCTACGGTGTGTATGAAGAAAGCGTAAAAGACATTACCCAGATAGTACACGAACACGGTGGACAGGTATATATGGATGGCGCCAACATGAATGCACAAGTGGGCCTTACAGCTCCCGGCCTTATAGGCGCTGATGTTTGCCACCTGAACCTGCACAAGACATTTGCTATACCGCATGGCGGTGGCGGACCAGGCATGGGCCCAATATGCGTAAAGCAGCACCTTGCGCCTTTCTTACCAGGCCACGTATTTGATACAGAAGGTGAAGATGCCAATGCAGTATCTGCAGCACCTTATGGCTCTGCAAGCATCCTGCTTATATCTTATGCCTATATTAAAATGCTGGGTGTACATGGCGTACGTAAGGCTACAGAATACGCTATACTGAATGCCAACTATATGCGTGCCCGTCTTAAAGACGATTACGAAATACTGTACACAGGTGTTAACGGTACTTGCGCCCATGAATTTATAGTTGACCTGCGCCCTTTTAAAAAGAGTGCAGAGATAGAAGCAGAAGATATAGCCAAGCGCCTGATAGACTATGGTTTTCATGCACCTACTATGAGCTTCCCTGTTGCCGGTACTATAATGATAGAGCCAACGGAAAGCGAAGACAAAGCTGAACTGGATCGTTTTTGTGATGCACTACTGAGCATACGCGAAGAAATACGCGCTGTGGAAAATGGCACTGCTAACAAAACTGATAATCCGCTGAAGAATGCACCACACACACAAAGTGTAATAACTGCAGACGAGTGGAACCACGCCTATACCAGGCAGCAGGCAGCCTTCCCGCTACAATATGTAAAGCACAACAAATTTTGGCCGTCTGTAGCCCGTGTAAACAACACCTACGGCGACCGTAACCTGATATGCACCTGTGAGCCTACAGAAGCATATATGGAAGCTGAAGGATAAAAACCGGATTCAACATTGCATATAATAAAAGAAACCCGCTGTATGGCGGGTTTCTTATTTATGTTTTCTTTCCACTTCTTCTATAGCATCGCTCACTGCAAGTATGGCACTGTATGTGGGTTGTGCCCCTTCCATTGGCACCATATCGTAACGGCCAAGGGGAGACCATGTCATGTAAAACCTGGGGAAGCCTTTTATATTCACTTCGTAGTAAACGCCATCCTGCCGCACTTCGGGGATGATAGCTGCGAAGGCAGATTTGCCATCGTAAAAAATGCGTTTGGTAAAATTGCGGGCCATGCGGCAAAGGTAATGTGCGATGATATGCAGTGGCGCAGGCCTGCTTAAAATGTTGGTTATTTCCTAAACATGTTTACTATGCGTAATAACCCGTCTATACTCACCTCTACAGACCTGAAGCCCATGCGTGAAGATAAAAAGATACCCGTATGTGGTATGTTGGGTACTATAGTAGTATCAACACGGGGCAGGGCATGTACTTTCATGTTAACACTAAAAGCCTGGCTGGTAGCTACCGCATTAGCTATATCATCTTTATACAAAGCCAGCAAGCACACTGAATACAAAGCTGCAGCCCATAAAAAAGACTTACCTGCAAAAACAAAGACCTTGGAGTACCTGCTTTTCATATATGAAGCTTAGGCAATAAAGATAGGAAATAAATAATTATGAAAGCAAAAAGTATTAACGTGCTTCAACCACTTCCTCTTTCTTCAACGCCTGCAGGAAACGCAGCACTGCACTCATGTCCTTCATCTTATCCACGAGCAGCATAAAGTTCTTCCCTACCTGCTTCAGGCGGGCATTGTTGGTGCGGGTTTGTATGTACTGCATGATATACTTAAAAGTCTCTGACTCAAAATAGGGCGAATCGGGGTTGCTGACAAAATATAGGCGTACACTCTCATTTTTCATAATGAGCTTTTCAAAACCAAGCTCGCAGGCCAGCTGGCGGCAACGCAGGGTAGTGAACAGATCTTTCACCTGTTGCGGTATTGGCCCAAAGCGGTCTGTAAGTTCGGTAGCAAAAGCAATCATTTGCTCTTCTGTCTCCAGGTTGTCCAGTTGAGAATATAAGGATAAACGCTCGGTGATATTTGCAACGTAGGTATCGGGTATTAATATTTCAAGATCGGTATCTACAGCGCAGTCACTCACAAAATCTCTTTTGCGGTCGATCTCTTCACTGAATACGTCCTTGAAGTCTGTGGTCTTCAATTCGCGCATGGCCTCGTCCAGTATCTTGTGATACATTTCAAAGCCTATTTCTGCTATAAACCCGCTTTGCTCACCACCCAGCATATTGCCGGCACCACGTATATCCAGGTCGCGCATAGCTATCTGGAAACCGCTGCCGAGCTCATTAAATTGTTCCAGCGTTTGCAAACGTTTACGACTATCATTGGGCAGGGTGCTCAACGGCGGTGCTAATAAATAGCAAAACGCTTTCTTGTTGCTTCGCCCTACACGGCCGCGCAGCTGGTGCAGATCGCTAAGACCAAACTGGTGGGCATTATTGATGATGATGGTATTGGCATTGGCAATATCCACGCCACTTTCTACTATATTGGTACAGCACAGTACATCGTACTTGCGCTCTATAAAATTGAACAGGGCCTCTTCCAGCTTGTGGCCTTCCATCTGTCCGTGTGCCATACCGATCTCCAGATCGGGACATAGATTGCGCAACAAATTGGCCATCTCGGGCAGGCTCTGTACCCGGTTGTGTATAAAATACACCTGCCCGCCACGTTCCGTCTCAAAATAAATGGCTTCGCGCAGGGCATATTCATCAAATACAAGCACCTCTGTATGCACCGGTTGGCGATTGGGTGGCGGGGTATTGATGATACTCATATCGCGCGCATTCATGAGTGAGAACTGCAGTGTACGCGGTATGGGCGTTGCGGTAAGAGTAAGGGTATCTACATTAGCCTTCAGCTCGCGCAGTTTTTCTTTGGCGGTTACACCAAATTTCTGCTCCTCATCTATTATCAATATACCCAGGTCTTTAAACTTTGCATCCTTGCTCAGTATGCCATGGGTACCAATGAGTATATCTATTTTACCTTCTTCCAGTTTTTTAAATGTCTCTTTCTTTTCCTTGGCCGACTTAAAACGGTTGATGTAATCTACCGTGCAGGGAAAATCTTTCAGGCGTTCTTTAAACGTTTGGTAGTGCTGGAACGCCAATATGGTAGTGGGTACCAGTACTGCTGCCTGCTTGCTATCGGCAACACTTTTAAAGGCTGCGCGTATGGCTATCTCTGTTTTGCCAAAACCCACATCGCCGCACACCAGCCTGTCCATAGGTGATGGTGATTCCATATCCCTTTTCACATCCACAGTAGCCTTGCTCTGGTCGGGGGTATCCTCGTAAAAGAAAGAGGCTTCCAGTTCTGTTTGCATATAACTATCGGGCGAGTGTGCAAAGCCTTGCGATGCCTTGCGACGGGCATAAAGTTTTATCAGGTCTGCAGCAATATCTTTTACCTGCTTCTTGGTTTTGTTCTTTAGCTTTTCCCATGCATCGCTACCCAGCTTGTTCACCTTAGGCACACTGCCTTCCTTACCTGTGTACTTGCTTATTTTGTGCAGGCTATTGATGTTCACATACAACACATCATTATCGCGGTATATAATGCGGATGGCCTCCTGCATGTTACCATTCACCTCTATTTTTTGCAGGCCGCTATATAATCCCACACCATGATCAATATGTGTTACGTAATCGCCGGGCTGCAGTTCGCGCAAGGCGCGTAGTGTTAATGCTTTGCCCTTTGTGTAAGCCTGTTTTACATTGTACTTATGGTACCGCTGAAAAATCTGGTGATCTGTGTAGCAGGCCACCTTCTTTTCATGGTCAATAAAACCTTTACTTATAGACGTGGGTACAGGTACAAAATTGATCTTGGCATCCAGGTCTTCAAAAATGCTTCTGAGCCGTTCCAATTGCTTGGGGTTGTCGGCAAATATATATGGGGTGTAACCTGCTGTGCTGCGCACTTGCAGGTCTTTTATCAGCATGTTGAACTGGCGATTAAATACAGGCTGCTCTTCAGTTGCAAACTGCAATGTTGCATCAACCGGGCTACCGGTTATTTTTTCCAATGAATGGTTGTACCACTCTATAAGGTGACGTTGCAGCAGTTTCTCTTTCCAGGCATCAGCATATTCAAAGTCGGACCTATTTAGCTCTTTCAACAACTGTTCATCCTGGTCTACTGCTACGGTGCCCACGTTTATTGTTTCGGGCAGGTCGTGCTCCAGCTTACCTATGCGGCCAATAGTAAAGTCAAAATCTTTGGCCCAGATCACTGTATTCTCAGGCAGGAAATCGAGCAGCGAAATTTTCTCCTTACTGTCAAAATTTGTTTCGATGTTGGGTAATATAGAAACCGAGAGCAGCTTCCTTTCAGACAATTGCGTTTCAGGATTGAAGATACGTATACTATCCACCTCGTTACCAAACAGTTCTATGCGGTAGGGGTGTTCATTACCAAAAGAGTAGATATCTAATATACCTCCGCGCATGGCAAACTGCCCAGGCTCATACACAAAATCTTCCCTGCGGAAACCCAGAGTTACAAAAAGATCCAGCAGGGAATCCACCTTCAGTGTTTCCCCAACTTTTATGCTGATCATGTTGCCCGCCAGTGAAGTGGGGTTGACTACCTTTTCAAACAGGGCTTCGGGGTATGTGACCAGTACTTTTTTATGGGTGGTTACATTGCTGAATTTGGTAAGCGCCTCTGTGCGCAGCATAACGTGGCTGCTATTGAGGTCTGTAAAATTGCCGCTACGCTTGAAGGAATCTGGGAAAAAACAGATATCCAGTGCGTTGGTCAGGTGCTCCAGATCGTTGTGGAAGTAAGCAGCCTCTTCTTTATCGGTTAAAATAAAAACGTGGTTCACGTCTGTAGCCTGCCAAATGGCGGTAGCAATAAAGTCGATAGAAGAGCCCCTGAGGTTATCCAGGTAAGCCCTGATCTTATTACCGGGCAATGAAATGCCAGCCGCTAATTGTTTTAAGCGGATATCATTTTGATACAAACCCAGCAAAACAGGCAAATTCATCCGCCGCAAAATTACGAAAAGAAAGGTTGCCGCAATTGCCGCAATGCACTTTTATTATTATTTTACACTGGTATGAAACGCATCCTTCTCATCAGTTTGTTATTTATCGCTTCCTGCAAAACGTGGGATGGCGATGATAAAGAGATGTTTTACCAGTCGTGCATGGACGATGCAAAGGGTTGGGCAGGGAGTGAGGCCAATGCTAAAACCTATTGCGATTGTGTGATGGAAAAAGTAATGAAGAAATTCCCCAACGAAACTGATGCCCTGGAGCATATTGACAGCGTGATAAATGACCCTGAGATACGGAGTTGTAAGAAAAGCATTGGCAAATAAAAAAGGATACACAACAGTGCACAAGCATCCTGTTCTGTATCCTGAACCTGTTATCACTAAATATTTTTAGTCGATAGAACCTCTCCTTATAAAGCCAAGCAGCAGTGATATGATGGCCAACACCAGCAATACATGTATTATACTGCCTGCACTCCATACAAATTCTCCTAATACCCAACCTATGATCAGGATGACTGCGATGATATACAATAGTGATCTCATGGTGAAATAGTTTTTTAGTTTGTTTAACATTCAATAAATACTATGCCACGCTATATAAATTCCAGAAAAGAAGCCATATTTGGATGTATGTAAATTACATGCCATAAGAGGTAAAGGAGAAATAAGGGAAATAAAAAAGGGCTAAGAATAGCCCCTTACAGTTGTATCTATGTAAAAAAATCAAAGTCTTTGACTGTGGGATGATCGCGAAGTTTAAAGGCAGCGAAAAAATATATAACTGGGTAGCATCCTTTCAAATTTCGGGGTTGTTTTTGTGGAAACTTAGTCATCAAACCTCCAGACTTTAAGATTATCCACTTCCACTATCTTGTCCTCATCACCGTTGTAGAAGGATATGCTTATACTATTAAAAGGCTGGGTAGGCATTTCTGTGTCTATCCACAAATCTTGCTTATTACCGTGATGCATAAACCTATCCACGCTTATCATCTGTTTCTTAACCTCTGCGGTGTTATTGTAAAACTTAAGGATGAACTGCGCCATGTGCCATGGCTCCCAATCTTCCAGGGGCCTGTAAAATGTAGCTTCGGCTCGTATCCATCCATGTGTTTGCGGTGTATATGCAAACGAATAGTTCTTTGAGTTTGGGTGCGCTTTATCTAAATACAAAGACCGGTTACCGGCTATTGGTGGCAGGCTGCAATGATTTTCCGTATCGCTTTCGAAATCATTTTCGTATAGCAACTTTTTATTGTTCAGTGTACCGGTGTATATTTTGTCATACCTATCCAATAACTTCTTTTTTTCTTCCGGTATAGTAAACCTGCCTATCACCGACCAGTAGTACGGATTATTCATGTAAGGATCGTAAGCATTGCCTGCGTGCTCTATGTAAGTAAACCATATATTTATATATAAGAATAAAATAAAAATGGGACCCAATATTATAAGCCATACTTTCTTACGCAACATTACCTCAAGCAAAGTAGCTATGGGCAATATAAGTATAGGATAACTTTGCACCATGGCCCGCCCACCAAACCACCATATATCCCAGGAGCTGACGACATAAAAATTGAGCAGGAAAAAAGACAATATCATTATCCTGTTCCTGCCATATTTTACAAAGGGTATCAATCCAACAAAGGCAAACATCATCATGGGGGTAAATGTGAACCAGCCACTGCGAAAGCTAAGCGGATAATCGTACAGATGTGGGTGCAACCAGGAGAATCCCTGGTCCTGGTAGCTATATACTATCCAGTGCCCCGATGCATACTTCCAGTACATCATTTGTACAGATACCACAGCTGCAGCACATACTGCAGTTACCAGTATGAACTTCAAATTCTTTTTAAAGAAAGCAAGACGTTCTCTAATGGCCTGTGCGGAAAAACTTTCCATTCCCCAAAGCAGTGGTATGAGGCATGAAATAGCCTCTGTGGGGCGGGTAAGTGTAAGCAAACCCATTAAAAATCCGGTAATAGCCGCATATTTTGCATTCGGCTTCTCGTAATAAGCACGGGTGGATAACAGCAGGAATACATACAGTGTGAATAACCAGGTATGCAACATACCCGTATCTATAGCGCCGTAATTAAGATAGTTGGTACCGAATACCAGTATAAATAATGCAAGGGCTACTACAGTATCACTGTAATATTTCTTCAAAAACCTCCTGAAATACCATAGCCCTATCAAAGACATAATAAGGCCTCGACATAATAAGGCCTCCCACTTGTATGGCAAACTGGTATGGAGCTGAAAAGCCATCGGCAGGATAACCCATAGCTTTTGCTGCAAAATGCGCAGCTGTAAAATA